>ERZ808242.904-NODE-904-length-19170-cov-3.373686_pt1 | contig 19170 bp, 13 predicted proteins | sample MGYA00521244_ERZ808242 | MGnify/ENA primary metagenome ERZ808242 (study PRJEB31516, sample SAMN03275573) | gut metagenome | biome: mammalia-associated habitat; material: feces | host: Papio cynocephalus | place: Kenya | collected 2012-07-27 ... | reverse complement strand
CGTAGTTACGCTTTTAAAGCCTCATGAAATCAAAGCCGAACTCGACAAATATATCATCGGGCAGGACAGGGCAAAAAAAGTTCTTTCCGTTGCCGTGTACAATCACTATAAACGCGTAAACGACGCGGCTAAGCTTAAAAAAGCCAAGCTCGATAATGACGAAACGGAAATCGACAAGAGCAACGTTTTGATGCTCGGCGCGACGGGTTGCGGTAAAACGCTTCTCGCAAGCACGCTCGCGCGTATTCTCAACGTACCGTTCGCCGTTGCGGACGCTACCACTTTGACGGAAGCGGGTTATGTCGGCGAGGACGTGGAAAATATTCTTTTGAAGCTCATTCAGAACGCCGATTACGACATTCAACGCGCCGAAAGGGGCATAATCTATATCGACGAAATAGATAAAATCGCGCGGAAAGGCGAAAACGTTTCCATAACGCGCGACGTTTCGGGCGAAGGCGTTCAACAAGCTCTTTTAAAAATAATAGAGTCTACGGTCGCTTCCGTTCCTCCGCAGGGCGGAAGAAAGCACCCGCAACAAGAATTTTTGCGCATAGACACGACGAATATTTTGTTCATTTGCGGCGGCGCGTTCGTCGGACTCGACAAAATAATAGCTAAGCGCAAATCAAGTTCCGGCATAGGTTTCGGCGCGGAAATAGTCGATAAAACCGAGGAACACGAGGAATATTTGCAAGAAGTTCAACCGCAAGACCTTATAAAATTCGGTCTTATACCCGAATTTGTAGGGAGAATCCCCATCACCGTTTCTTTGAATGCGCTCGACGAGGACGCGCTCGTTAAAATTATGACGGAGCCGAAAAACGCGCTCGTCAAGCAGTACAAAAAGCTTATCGGAATGGATAAAGTCGAACTCGACGTTGATGATGACGCGCTCCGCGCCATCGCTAAAAAGGCGATTGAGCTTAAAACGGGCGCGAGAGGATTAAGAACCATTTTCGAAAACTTAATGCTCGACGCTATGTATGACATTCCCGAGGACGACGATATCGAAAGAATAGTCATCGACAAGGACGTTGTAAGCGGAGCTTCCAAAGCAAAACTCATTCGCAAACAGATTGCCTAAAACTTTTTGCGCATAATTTTTCCCCGAGGGGTTATCCTTGGGGATTTTTTGCGTTCTCTGCCTATAAAATTCTTGTGTTTTTCGTTGAAAAACGCTATAATATATGTAACTATATATAACTATTACTATATTCTAAATTATATATAGCGATAATGCACATTTTATTTTAAGCGGCTTATGGTCGCACGAGGTATCAAAGTGGAAAAACGAATTACGGTAAGAAGTATTTATTCTTCGCCCGAAGCTTACGCTAATAAGAGCGTAACGATTATGGGATGGGTAAGAACCGTCAGAGATTCCAAAGCGTTCGGCTTTATCGAACTTAACGACGGCAGCTATTTTTCAAACGTTCAGATAGTTTTCGAAAGCACGAAAATAAATAATTATCAAGAAATAGCTTCCCAGAAGGTGGGCGCGGCGTTAAAAGTTACGGGTACGCTCGTGTTGACTCCCGAGGCTCGCCAGCCGTTTGAAATCAAGGCGGAAAAAATCGAAGTCGAAGGCACTTCTACGCCCGACTATCCGCTGCAGAAAAAACGCCATAGCATGGAATATTTGCGCGAGATAGCCTATTTGCGCCCCCGCACGAATACTTTTAGCGCGGTTTTCAGAATTAGGAGCGAAGCGGCTTACGCTATTCACACCTTCTTTAACGAGCGCGGGTTCGTGTACGTTCACACGCCGCTCATCACCGGTAGCGACTGCGAAGGCGCGGGCGAAATGTTCCAGGTAACCACGCTCGACATCGCAAAACCGCCTATTAAAGACGGAAAAGTCGATTATAAGCAGGACTTTTTCGATAAAAAAGCTTCCTTAACCGTTTCGGGACAGTTGAACGCCGAAACCTTTGCGCTTGCGTTCGGCAACGTGTACACTTTCGGACCGACTTTCAGAGCAGAAAAGTCCAACACGGCGCGCCACGCGGCGGAGTTTTGGATGATTGAGCCGGAAATGGCTTTCGCCGACCTTTCGGACGATATGGACGTCGCCGAAGCTATGGTAAAGCACATTATCGACCACGTTTTAAAGACTTGCCCTAAGGAAATCGAATTTTTGAACAAGTTCGTGGACAACGAGCTTATAGATAGGCTGCATAACGTTCTCCATAACGAATTCGTTCGTCTTTCCTACACGGAAGCGATAAAGATACTTGAACAACACAAGAGCGAATTTGAGTATCCCGTGTTCTGGGGGTGCGATTTGCAGAGCGAACACGAGCGTTATATAACGGAAAAAGTCTTTAAAAAGCCCGTGTTCTTAACCGATTACCCGAAGGAAATAAAGGCGTTTTACATGCGGCTTAACGACGATAACAAAACCGTTGCCGCGGCGGACCTTTTAGTTCCCGGCATAGGCGAACTTATCGGTGGAAGTCAACGTGAAGAAAGGCTCGACGTATTAAAAGAAAAAATGAAACAGTTCAACCTCAAAGAGGAAGATTATTGGTGGTACCTTAACCTTAGAAAGTACGGCGGCGTGACCCATTCGGGCTTCGGTCTCGGCTTTGAAAGAATGGTTATGTACCTTACGGGTATAGCGAACATAAGGGACGTTATTCCTTTCCCGAGAACGGTTGATAATTTGGAGTACTGATGATAAATATAATCGTAGATTGCTACGGCGGCGACAATTCGCCGATAGCGCAAGTAAAAGGCGCGGTTGCCGCGCTTAAAGCAAACAAGGAGTTAGGCGTTATTCTCGTCGGCAAAGCGGACGAATTGAACGAATTACTAAAAGTTGAAGATTTCGACGAGGCGAGATTGCAAGTTTTGAACGCCACGGAAGTGGTTACTTGCAACGACAAGCCTACCGAAGCTTTGAAGATAAAACCCGATTCGTCTATGAACGTTGCGTTCGAACTTTTGCGCCACGACGAAACGACGGGCGGCATAGTTACGAGCGGTTCTACGGGCGCGGCTCTCGTCGGCGGAATATTCAAAGTCGGCAGAATAAAAGGTATCAGGAGACCTTGCCTTTGCCCGATTTTGCCGACTATGGGCGATAAAAAGGTGCTTTTGGTTGACTGCGGCGCGAACGTAGACTGCAAAGCGACCGACTTACAGCAATTCGCCGTAATGGGCGCAATCTATTGCCGCGAACTTTTCGGCATAGAAAAGCCGAAAGTTGCCATTTTGTCGAACGGCACCGAGGACGAAAAGGGTTGCGCGCTTTCGAAAGAAGCGTTCGAGCTTGTAAAAACGCTTGACGGAATCGAGTTTTGCGGCAATATGGAAGCCCGCGACATTTTCAGCGGCGAATACGACGTTATTGTTTCCGACGGATTTTACGGCAACGTCGCTTTAAAGAGCGCGGAGGGCGCGATTTCCTTGTGCCTCGGCACAATTAAAAGCGAAGTCAAAAAATCTTTTTGGGCAAAGCTCGGCGCACTGTTCATGAAAAAGGCGTTCAAGGGCGTAAAAGCGAAGATTGACTACAATAAGCTCGGCGGCGCGGTGCTTTTGGGCGTGAACAAAGCCGTAGTAAAAGCGCACGGTTCGGCAAAAGAAGGCACTGTCGAAAAATCGATAATTCAAGCTTACGAGCTTGCAAAGCATAACGTTCCCGAAAAGATTGCAGAGGACGTGAAGAAAGCCGAAAACGTAACCGAGTAATTATGGAATTTGATTTTTGCGGCGCACAAAAGGCGATAGGCTACGAGTTTAAGGACAAAAATTTATTATTGACGGCGTTTACTCATTCGTCTTACGCAAACGAACATAAGGACTTAAAAAGCAACGAAAGGCTTGAATTTTTGGGCGATTCTCTGCTCGGGTTTATAACCGCCGAATACTTTTTTAAAAAATCAGCCGAGGACGAAGGCAAGCTTACGGACAAAAAGAAAAACCTCGTTTCGTCGCTTCCTTTAAGCACGCGCGTTATCAAAGAAGGGTACGACAAGTTTTTACTGCTCGGCAAAGGTGAAGAAGCGCAGTTCGCGCTCGGCAAAAATAGCGCGAGCGAAAATCTTTTTGAAGCGATAACGGGCGCGATTTATCTTGACGGCGGCATTGAAAACGCAAAAAAATTCGTTTACGACAAGCTTTTGTCGCATATAGACGAGTTTATTGCCGCGAGAGATTATAAGTCGGAACTGCAAAACTTCGTTCAAGCGGACAAGTCGTTCGGAAAAATCGAATATAAAATTATCGATAAAAAAGGACCCGACCATAAGCCCGTGTTCGTTGCGGCGGTGTTTGTCGGGGATAAAAAAATAGCAACGGGAGAGGGAAACAAGAAGAGCGAAGCGGAAAAACAAGCCGCGCGGTTTGCCCTCGAATATTTGAAGAAAGAGGAAATTTGATTTGAATTTTGAGAAGATAGAGCTTATCGGTTTTAAATCGTTCGCCGATAAGATGACGATTACCTTCGATAACGGCGTTACCGCCATAGTAGGACCTAACGGGTGCGGCAAGTCTAACATTGCCGACGCTATCCGTTGGGTTTTGGGCGAACAGTCTGCAAAGTCGCTGCGCGGCGGCACTATGACGGACGTTATTTTCAACGGCACGCAGAACAGAAAGTCGCTTTCGTACTGCGAGGTTTCGCTATACTTCGATAATTCGCAACACATATTCAAAAGTTGCGATTATTCCGAAGTTATTATGACGCGCAAACTTTTCAGAAGCGGTGAAAGCGAATACTATATAAACAAGCAACCCGCGCGAATGAGAGATATTATCGACCTTCTGCACGAATGCGGCGTGTCCAAAAACGGTTACAGCATTATAGGGCAAGGCAAGGTTTCGGAAATTCTTTCGTCCAAGCCGGAGGACAGGCGCGCTATATTCGAAGAAGCGGTAGGTATCGCAAAAACCAAGCAATCTAAGCTCGAAACGGAAAGAAAGCTTCAACGCACGCGCGAAAATATCGTGCGCGTTTCCGACCTTACTTCGGAAGTCGAACGCCAGTTAGAGCCGGCGGAGCGCGCTGCGAACAAAACGAGGACTTACCTCGAAGTCGCTTCGCAACTTAAATACCACGAAATCAACAACTTCTTATATAAGCGCGAAAACGCAAGCGTTATAATCGACAAAATAAATTTGCGTATTCAGGGCTTAATCGAAGAAACGGAAATCAACGAGAAAGAACTTGCCGCGGCGGTTGAAGCTTACAACGAGCATATGCGCGAGCTTGCCGAATCGGACAGGGAAATCACGGCTTTACATGACGAAATCCTTGAAAAATCCGTTAGTTTGGAGCAAGTGAACGGGCAAACCAAGCTTTACCGCGAAAAGATAAGCTATCTTAAAGGCGAAATCGAAAGGTTGAAAGCCGACGAAGAGGAGCAACTCAAAAAGCGCGAAGCTTTGCTATCCGCGGTTGACGGCAAAAAGAAATATTTAGCCGATTGCGACGAAGAGTTGACAAAGCTAAGCGACGAAAACGAAAGCATTTTAAACCGCTTAGAAAAGGTGTTGAAAGAAATTTCCGACGGCGAAAACATGTCGGAAAGCACGCAGAGCGAAATGCTTAAAACGGCGGAAACGCTTGCCGACCTTTCAAAAAATATAGGTCTTTTGGACGCGGAAAAGTCCGCAATGGACTCTAAGCAGAGGGAAACCATCGAAAAGGTTGAAGCTCTGACGAGTTCCGTTTCGGTGCTTACCGCCGAAAAACAGAGAACGGACGCCGAAATTTCCGCTAACGAAAAATTGCAAGCGGAACTCAAAGAAAAGATTGAGAAAAAGGAAAAAGAAATTTCCGAAAAGAACAATCTCGTTTCCGAGCTTGCAAACAAAATTTATAGGCTTAACCTTGAAATCAACAATATTAAGGCGAACCAGAGCATTTATTCGAAGATAAAAGAGTCTTTCGAAGGCTATCCCGCCGCCGTCAAAAAGCTTATGGCGGACGCAAAAAACGACCCGAGGCTCAAAGAAAAGATTAAAGGCGTAGTCGCGACGGTAATTCAGACGGATAAGGCGTACGAAGTCGCGATAGAAACTTCTATCGGCAACGCGCTCCAAAACCTTATCACGGCGACCCCGGAGGACGCGCAGTACGTTATCGAATACTTAAAGCGCGTAGAGGGCGGCAGAGTTACGATTTTGCCTATCTCGTCGGTTAAGCCGCACAGAGATTGCTCGGAAATTTTCTCCGCGCTCAAAGATAAAGGCGCGGTGTCGCTCGCTTCCAAGCTCGTGAGGTTCGAACCCGTTTTCCAGAGTATCGTTGACCATCTTTTGGGCAATACTTTAATCGTCGACAACTCGGCGAATGCGCTTTATATCGCTAAAAAGTATCGCTTTAACTTCCGTATAGTCACGCTCGAAGGGGACGTTTTCAACTCAAGCGGTACTATTTCCGGCGGTTCGAGAAGAACTTCTTCGTCAAATCTTATGTCAACGGGCAGAATGCTTGAAACGCTCGAAGCAAGCCTAACGGAAAAAAACGGCGTTTTAGCTAAGCTTTCCGCACAAAAAGAAACGGCGACCGAGCAGTCGAACGCGCTCGTGGACGGGCTTGACAGACTTAATTCCGAGCTGCAAACGGCTCGTCAGGAGTCGTCGTCCTTAAAAGAACGCAAGGCTTCGGTTGACGCAAGGCTCAAAGAAAAGCAAGACGAACTCGAAGCAAATAAAGAGGTCGTGGAATCTGTTATCGGCAGACTTCGCGAGATTGCCAAAGAATATTCTGATATCGAACAAGGGAATAAAGAACTTGTCGAAAAGAAGGCTTCCGCTTCAAGCGAAAACGCAAAGCTTCGTCAGCGTTACGACGAATTGAAAGCTAAGCGCGACAAGCTTATCGAACAGAACACCGCGAACAAAACACGAATTTCTTTCTTGACGGCAGAACTTAAAGCGGGCGAATCGGATGTTGCGCGTATGACCGAGGACGCCGCCGCGGCGCAAGCTCAAGCCGAAAAGGACAGAGTTGACGCGGAGGACGACCGCAAAACAATCGATATCTTTATTAAAGAGATAGAAAAGCTCACGTTTGCGAACGAAGAAGCGACGGGCGTAGGCAATTTGAAAACGCGGCTCAAAGCTTTGGAAGAGAGAAAGGGCTTCTTGAACAGAACGATTGCGCAAGACGATTTGAAAAAGCAAATGGTCAATGCGGAACTCACCAAACTTGCGGAAAAGAAGCACGACGAAGAACTTTCTATCACGAAAGTTCAGTCGGAACTCGAATACATAGAAACGCGCGTTCAGGAAGAATACAACTTAACTTACGACGAATGCAAAGGTCAACGCGACCCTGAATACGATATTGCGACTTCTAATCAAGAAATTTCAAGATTAAAGCACCGTATCTCGGCACTCGGCAACGTCAACCCGGGCGCAATCGAAGAGTATCAGGTTTTAAAGGAAAGGTACGACGAATACCGCGTTCAGCGCGACGACCTCGACAAAGCCGAACAAGACTTGAAAGACGTTATCAAACGTTTAACGGACGAAATGCTTACGACTTTTAACGCGGGCTTCGAAGAGATTAGAGGGCATTTCAAGCAGATATTCAAGGAACTTTTCGGCGGTGGCAGCGCGGACCTTATACTCGACTACACCAACGTGGAGGACCCGCTCGACGCGGGCGTTGAAATCGTGGCGGAACCGCCGGGAAAGAAATTACAGAAGATTTCGCTTCTTTCCGGTGGCGAAATGTCGCTTACCGCAATAGCGATACTGTTTGCAATCTTAAAGTTAAGACCGATGCCTTTCTGCGTGCTTGACGAAATCGAAGCGGCACTCGATGACGCTAACGTCGAACGCTTCGCGCGGTACTTAAAGCACTTCTCTTCGGAAACGCAGTTCGTTGTCATAACCCACAAAAAGGTTACTATGGAACTTTCCGACGCACTCTTCGGCGTTACCATGCAAGAAAAAGGCGTTTCCAAAATCGTTTCCGTCAAGCTTTCGGAAATCAAAGACACACTCGGCGAGGATTTACAATAATGGGCTTTTTCAGTAAAATAGCGGACGCGTTAAAAAAGACAAAAGATACGATATCATCGAAGATTTCACAACTTTTTACGCGTGACAGAATCGGTGCGGACTTCTACGAGGACTTACTTGACGTACTTATTTCTTCGGACATTTCTTACGACACCGCGGAAGAAATCGTGGACGAATTGCATGAAAGAATGAAGAAAGAAAAGGTCGACGATAAGGAAGTCGTTTTAAAAAACTTACGCGAAACTATCTCCGATATTATGGACGTTGAACCGTGCGAAATCGAAACCCCGGCGGTTATAATGGTTATAGGCGTTAACGGTGTGGGTAAAACCACGACTATCGGTAAGCTTGCGAATTTTTATGTTAAGCAAGGCAAAAGCGTTGTTATTGCCGCCGCCGACACCTTCCGCGCCGCCGCAAGCGAACAACTTGACGTGTGGGCAAACCGCGCGGGCGTGCGTATAATAAAGCAAGGCGAAGGCAGCGACCCGTCCGCCGTCGTGTATGACGCGGTTTCTTCGGCAAAATCTAAGAAAACGGACATTTTGATAATCGATACCGCGGGCAGATTGCACGTAAAAGCAAACCTTATGGAAGAGCTAAAAAAGATGTCGAGGGTAGTCGAAAGAGAATACCCCGAAGCTAACTTTTATAAGTTCATAGTGCTTGACGCAACCACCGGGCAGAACGCTTTCTCGCAAGTCGAACTCTTTAACGAAGCGGTCGGTCTTGACGGAATAGTTTTAACCAAGCTTGACGGCACCGCGAAAGGCGGCTTCGTAATTTCCTTGACAAAGGAAATGGAAGTTCCCGTTTGCTTCGTCGGGGTCGGCGAAAAGATTGACGATATCGAAGTATTTTCTCCCGAAAGCTTTGCCGATGGCGTGGTATAAATTTAGCGCGCAGCGTTGATTACGCGTATCGTAAAAACTTTTAAAATCGCATATAAAATGCGAAAATTTAGCGATAATTATGTCAAAGAAAACAAAGAAAAAACCGCAGTGGTATCCGCTCGATAATGCGGCGAAAATCTATCCGCCGACGGCTTCAAACAACCGCGCGCACGTGTTTTCTTTTTCCGCAATTTTAACGGAGGAAGTCGACGGCGAGCTACTTAAAGAAGCCGTTAATAATCTTTTAAAGGTTTATCCTACGTTCAAAACCAAGCTCATGCGCGGTTACTTTTGGTATTACCTCGAAGAAAACGACAAGCCTTTCAAGGTATTCGAAGAAAAGCCGTATTATCTCAAAAGCATAGATTATAAGGAAAACAACGGATATCTTTTTCAAGTCCTTTATATAAGAGATAAAATAACCATTAAGATTTTCCATGCGTTGACGGACGGCACCGGCGGCTTTAAATTTTTCACCGCGCTTTTGTGCGAATACTTGAAAGTCGCGGGAAAGGAAGTCGACACCGAAGGGGTTATAAAACCGCTTGACGCGCCGGCAACCGAAATGGAACGCGACGACAGTTTTTTAACTTACGAAAAGAAAGACGTTAGCGGCAAATCGGAAAAAATCCGCAAGCCTTACCATATCACCGGCACGCCGTTTTCTTACGACGGTTGCGGTATGATTACGGCGAAAATTTCTTTGGCGGAAGTAAAAGACTACGCAAAACAACGCGGCGTAACGGTAACCGCGCTACTTGCCGCAGTATATATGCAGTCCATTTACGAAGCCTTTTTACGGAACAAACCCGTCGCGAACAAATTCGTTACCGTGCTTGTTCCGTGCAATCTTCGCAAGCGTTACGGCGGCGAAACTCTACGCAATTTTACCATGTTTGCAAGATTTTCTCACGATTACAACGTTTCGGAGCCGAGCTTTGAAGAGCTTATAGCTTCCGCGCAAGAACAGATTACAAAGGGAATCGACACGGAAGCCCTTGACGATATCATTCATGAAAACGTAAAAACAGAACGCAACTTCTTTATAAAAATGACGCCGTTGCCGCTTAAAAACCTTGTTATGCGCGCGGCGTACTCAAAGGTCGGCGAAGTTTTGCAGACGGTAGACTTTTCAAACCTCGGTCAAGTCGTGTTCCCGGAGAGCGTGGCGGCGTACATTAAGCACGTTATTTTCGCCATTACTCCTACGTTTTCGTGCGGGCATCAAACGGGCGTTGTCGGGTTCAAGGATAATCTTTATATCACTTTCTCGCGCAACTTCACCGAAACGGACATCGAAAGAATTTTCGTTCGCAAGATTACTTCGTTAGGCGCGAACGTTACGCTTTTTAGCAATTACTGGGAGAGCAGCCTATGAAAAGATGCAAATATTGCAACGCCGACGTCGACACCGAAAAGAGCTTCTGCCCCGTGTGCTTTAACCACCTCGAAGCAAAAAACGAGCAATCGGACTGCTTGTACACGCTAAGGACTAAGAACGAAACAACGGTGAAAACGGGCGCGTTCTTAACGAAATTGTTCCTTTTTATTTCAATCGTCACGATTGTCGTTTGCACTACGATTAACTTAATGACGACCCCGTCCGTCGGCTGGTTCTGGCTCGTTATTTGGGGCATAATTTACCTTTGGGTACTCGTCGCGCATACGATATTATCGAAGCGTAGCGCGTTCCGCAAAATTGTTTTACAGGTCGTAACAATCGTAGTTTTACTATATTTTGCAGAAAAACTTTCGTTGCGGCTTTGGCTCGTTTCTTACGTTTACCCGGGAATAGGTCTTTGCGTGGCCGTAGTCTTGTCGATGATAAGTTTTATAAGCGAAAAACGCTCGCAGCTCTGCCTCGGCTTTTCGCTCGTGATATTCCTTTTAGGCGCAGGCTCGCTCGTATTGCTTCTTTCCGGGTGGGATAAATTCGCGCTTCTCAACAAAATCAATCTCATTACATGCGCGGTTGTTCTGCTCGGCTATATAATGTTCGGTTTTTCTTCGATGAAAAACGAAATTATCAAAAAATGGCATTTGTAACGCGTTTAAGCTTATAAGCCGCTCGGAAGTGTCGTTCCGTTTTCGACTACTCGTGCATAAATATAAACGCGCAGACGTTAAAATTACTTAACTACTATGGCTAAAGGAAAAACAAAAAAGAAAAAGAAACTAAGTTTTTGGCAAGTCGTGTTGGTTGTGATAATTGCTTTGCTTATCATAGCCGCATATTACTACTATCACCATTACATAATGCCGCCGGATACGAGCGGAAATTCTTCTTCGGTCAACACGATTGAAGGCAAGCTCGAATCGGATTTGCGCATTCATTACGTTGACGTTAACCAAGGCGACGCGATAATCATTCAGTTTCCGAACAATAAAAACATGATTATCGATTCCGGCGACAAAAAATCAGACAGTAAAGCGAAGCTCAAAAATTACATAGATAAGCTTGAAATTACGAAGTTCGATTATTTAATAGCAACGCACCAAGATACGGACCATATCGGCGGAATGGACGTTATTTTTAAAAACTATGAGGTCGACTACGTTTTCCGTCCGTACGTTCTTTCGACAAATTCGAACGCAAGCACTCTCCCGGACGGATTTAATCAAGGATTGACGAAGGAAGCCGGAGGTACGCCGAGCAACACTGCCACTTATTACAATTTTCTCAATTACATCGTCGAAGAAAAGTGCGGATACGAGTTTTTCAATAAGGATAGCGATTTTGCATTCGATATAAAAGACGGCGAAAATTCTTATAAATGCGTTTTCGATTTTCTTACTCCAACCGCGAACAAAAACGAAATCGGCTATAAAAACAACAATAACAATTATTCGCCGATAATTATGCTCACTTATGCGGATAACAAGTTCGTGTTCGTCGGCGACGCGGAAAAAGAAACGGAAAAAGAACTTTTAGATTACTATAAGAACGACAATCTCACGGTGGACGTTTTAAAAGTCGGTCATCACGGCTCGGAAACGTCGTCATCGAAGGACTTTTTAGCGAAAATTCAACCTAAGTACGCCGTTATCTCTTGCGGAAAAGGTAATAAATTCTACCACCCGCGCCAACTCACGCTCGACAACTTAACCGACCCGACCTTATCTTACGACCCCGCGACCATTTACCGCACCGATTTGCAAGGCAACATCGTGATAACGGTATCTAAACCCGAAGAAGTCGGCGGTAAAGGTCAAATGACGATAAAAGTCGATAACGAAAACGTGCCTTATGCAGACCTTCTCGTCGGAGCGGACACCATTAAAAACTCTTCGTCATCGTCTGCTTCTTCATCTGCGGCGTAAATAGGTTTACGCGCGATTTGTCGCTATAAAGGTGCATAAAATCAAATAAAAAAGCAAAAGAAGAACCTTACGGGTAAAGCCGCAAGGTTCTTTCATTGTAGGGGCAAAATTATTCCTGACATTCTTTTGCAAGTTCATCTGTGTACGCCGACATGATGGTCCGAATAATGTATTCACGTGTTTCGGTGTTAAGCGCGTGTGCAATGTCTTTGTATGTGCCGTCAGTAGATTTTCTGCTCGGCATGGAAACAAACGGACCTTCCGCGCCGGCGATAATTTTCATATCGTGGACAACGAAACAACCGTCGATAGTGATGGAGGCTACGGCTTTCAATCTGCCGTCACCAACCGAAGATGGCACAATCCTGACTCTAACGTCCGTGATCTGCATAAATTTTACTCCTATTTGGCTGAATTCAACCGTTTTATTTTGGAATTTTGAGAAGCTTTTAGGGCAATCAATCGACTTGGATAATCATTAAGTTCCCTTAATAATAAGTCTACCATACTTCCTTATATATCATACCATAAATTAAAAAGAATTTCAATCTCTTTTACTATGAGATTTAAACTTTTTTTAAGTGTCTGCGATTTTTTTTGGGAAATGTTAAAATTTTGACAATTTTTTTAATATATTATATAGACGGCGGGGTTATTATGGGCTTATCCGAAAGTTTTACGAGCAGAATTTATTTTATCGGAATCGGCGGGATAGGTATGTCCGCGCTTGCTCTTTTCCTAAAGGAAAGAGGTTTTAGAGTCGCCGGCAGCGATAAATGCAAATCGGAAATTACAAGCAAACTCGAAGCGCGCGGCATAGTAGTAAATTATTCTCATGACGAAAGTAATTTGAGATCCGACGATATGGTTGTTTTTTCTTCCGCGATAACGGAAGTTAATCCCGAATACGCTTATGCGAAAAATCATAATATGGCTCTCGTTTCCAGAGCGCGGCTGTTGAGCCTTGTTTCGGAATGTTTTTCTATCTCCGTAGGCGTTTCCGGGTGCCACGGCAAAACGACGGTAACCGCGCTTATCGCGCATATTTTTAAAGCGGCTTCGTATCCGTTTACGGCGTTTATCGGCGGCGAGGATTTAACTTTTTCTAACTTTTGCTCGTTCGGTAAAACTTGTTTTTTAGCCGAGATCTGCGAATACAAAAAGAATATAAATTTTTTCACGGCGGATGTCGGTTTGGTACTTAATATCGACAACGACCACTTGGACAGTTACGAAAATTTAGGTGATATAAAAAACACTTTCGCGGCGTTTTTGAAGCGTGCTAAAAAGAAAATTGCCTTCGAGGATTGCAAACTTGCCGCCGTGACTTTCGGCTTTAAAAAGAATAGCGATTACCGCGCCGATAAGATAACTTTTAAAGACGGAGTTACGAGTTTTACCGTGTATGAAAGGAAGAAAAAACTTATGCGAGTTTCAGTGCGCCTAAGCGGCGAAAAAAACGTATTAAACGCACTTGCGGCGGTTGCTGTGGTTCGAGAAATGAACATTGATAAGAATGCAATTAAGAGGGGCCTTGCGGCGTTTAAAGGGGTTAAGCGGCGCGACGAAGTTATAGGAAGCCTTAACGGCGCGCCGGTAATTGCCGATTACGCGCACCATCCGACGCAGCTTGCGGAAAGGTTGCAAGCTTACAAAAAAGGTCTTAAAGGCAGGCTTTTCGTCGTGTTTCAACCGCATACGTATTCGCGCACCAAGCTGCTGTTTAAGGACTTCGTTTCCGCACTAATACTCGAAGATAATTTGTTTATTTTCAAGACTTACGCCGCGCGCGAAAATTTTTTGCCCGAGGGCTCGGCGTTAAAGCTTTGCGAAGCGTTGCCGAAATGCATTTATTACGACGACGAAACAAAGCTTTTTGCGCGGCTTAAAACGGAAGCGGAAGCGGGCGACAAAGTGCTTATTCTCGGAGCGGGCGATATTTACGATAAATTCAAAAGGCTTCTGCGGTAAATTATCGCTATAAATTCATTAAAGTTTTATGAATTCGGGAGTCGTAAAAACGCTTTTGCAAGAAAAAACCTCGCTTTATCGGCGAGGAGTTTTTCATGAAAAATATCTTTGGTTATCGAGTTTTAAGTACTTGATAAACGTGTAAACGGGCAAGTTGAGCAAAATCAAAAGAGGATAGAAAACCCATCTTAGAAGCATTGCCGGGTCTGAAAAGTCTATTTCCGCAAAGATGCAGCAACAGAACAGCACGAGGCAAAGATTCAATGTTATTATGATTATAAGCTCGATTGCGCTCTTGAAGGTCGCGAGGCTCGTAACGCGTTTGTCGGGGTTCACGAGATAAGCTATGCCGTAGCTTATCGGGAAAAGCGCGCATACGCAGCCGAATATGAAATACGGCAAGAAGCTAAGCTTGGCTATTGAAGCCGTCGTTAAGCCTATAATGAGCGTTTCTATCGCTAAAATTGCAAAATAAATGAGCGACGAGTGGAAGATAAGCTTGTTTATCATTATTCTGCCGGAATCTTTGCGGTTTTCCGCGGAAGAAATTCTCACGCGGAAGCCCTCGGCTTCGGCAAGCGATTTGATGTCCGAAAAATCGTAGTAGGGGTTATAGGTCGTGCAACTTTTTTCCGCTCTGTCGGACGGCAAATTTTTAGGCTTTTCCTTGATTTTTTGCTCGCGGACGGGCTGATGTTCGATTTTATGCTTCTTTTTGAGCTTGGCTTGCTCCTGCATTTCTTTAAGCTTTTCGTCGTCGATTGTGACGGTGTCGTGGAAAAAGCTGTTAACGTCCGTACCCTCGGTGTAAACGAGTTCTCTCGGCTCTTCCGCGGGCGTTTCGGGTTGTTTCTTTTTTTCGGGAAAGAGTTTTGAAAGCACCGTGCGATATTCTCGCGAAGCAACTTTGTCCTCGGGGTAAAAGTCTTCTTTTTCCTCGGTTTCTTCTTGTTTTTCTTGAACGGAAACGGTCGTTGCCGCTGTTTCTTTTTGAACTTCTTGCTCTTGTGCTTGCGGGTGTGTTTGTTCCGCATGCGTTGCGACGCGTTCTTTTTTTACAGCCGTTTCCTCCGCTGTCTTTTGCGGCCCGTTTTCGGTTGTTATATCGGTGAAAGAAATTTGCGTTTGCTCTGCCACGGGATCCGCTTGTTTTTGTTCGGTAGCCGACGCGACAGTTGCGGTTTGTTGTGTGGGCGTAGGCTCGTCGTGCGGTGCGAAAAACGTTTCGCGCTCGGCGGGAGCTTCCACCGGTTGAGGTTTAGCTTGAGCTTGCTTTTTATAAGAGGCTTCGTCAAGAGGGTAAGACTGCGTATAATCGAGATAAGTGAAGAGGTCGTAACCGCCGTTTTTTGTTTCGGTTTTCTTCTTTTCTTCGGCTTTTTCCGCTTCCGTTGAAATATTTTCCGTCGCTTTTATGTCGGAATTTTGCGCCGCGGCGACGTTTTGAGAATAACTTCCTGCTTGCGTTTCCGTTTTCTTTTGTTCGTCAAGCGCGCCGTCAAGGAATTGTTTTAGGGTGTCCTCCGGCGAAATCTCTTCTTCTTGCGCCGTTTCGGGTGCGTCGGGCAAGCTTATAACCGTCTTATTTTGTTTATCTTCTTTGGGTTCCGGCACCTGAATAAGCGTATCGATAACGCGGCGAGAAAAGCACCATCTGTCCTTGTTCTCGTCTATGTAAACCTTTCCTTTTTCCGTCAGTTGATAAAACTTTTTTCTTCCTTCGGGTGTGGAAACTCTGTATTCGGTGACGTATCCTTGCTTAACTATTCTTTGTAAGCACGAATAAAACGTGCCTTGTTTAAGCTCGAATTGACCGTCGCTCCGCGATTCGATTTCTTCTTTTATCTGACCGGTATGCTTGTCGGAATCGAGTAGCGATAATAAAATTATCGTGTCGATATGTCCGCGCAGCATTTCGCTTGGAACGTTATCCATAAAAAGCTTCAAAATCCTTTGTTTATACTTATTAAAATTATATCATTTACTTTAAATATTGTCAATGCGTTTTAAGGTATTTATCCGATACAAAACGCTAAAATTAAGTATTATTTTTATAAATATTCACTGAGAATGCGTTTTACTATGATTAAAGCGTTTACAAGGCGTTATAAAAGTGATATAATAATCTAAGTAAAGCTACAAATTTTTTACGCATAGTTATAAGAACTCCTAATATAATAAGGCGTTTTAAGCGACGTAAAAACAAACAAAATCTCTTTTAATAAAAATGATTTTAGCGGTTTGTATTAAATTGCGTTTATTTAGTACGTTTTTAATATTATGACTGCGTAAAACCTGTATTTTACGCATAGATTTATCTGTGTGCAATTTAGCCCCCTTTTTCTAATTTAGAGGAATTTTATGGCAAAAGATTATTTTACCGACAGAAAAATTAAGACCTTAAAAAAGCTCGACATGTTTTTAGACGAGCTTCCCTCGTTTTGTCGCGATTATTTTTTAGGAATAGAAGCAGTGACTTCTCCGTTAACGCGAATGAATTACGCTATGGATTTGGCAATTTTTTTCGATTTCGTGTCGAACAAATACGATATTCCCGTCAAAAACATGGAAATATCGCTTTTGGACAAGCTCACGCAGATTGATATAGAACAATTTTTGAGCTTTATAACGAGTTTTGAGTACAAAGGTGAGCACCACCTCTGCAACGAACGCGCAAAAGCGCGCAAATTGTCCGCCGTGCGCTCTATGTATAAGTACTTTTTCAACCACGATATGATTATCGCGAATACCGCGGCTAAAGTCGCCACGCCTAAGCTGCATGAAAAAGAGATAATTCGCCTTGAAAACGGTGAAATTAAGGAGCTTATTGAAACTGCGGAAACCGGCGACGGGCTTAGCGAAAGACAAGCAAAGTATCAAAAAAACACCAAGGTGCGCGACGTTGCGCTCATTACCCTCTTTTTAGGCACGGGAATACGTATAAGCGAGCTTGTAGGGCTTAATATCGAAGATATTTTCTTTGAAAATAACAGTTTCATAGTCACGCGCAAAGGCGGGAACAGAACCATTTTATACTTTACGGACGAAGTGAAAAACGCCCTCTTAGACTGGCTGAAATACAGAGAAACAATCGAAGGCTTGCCCGAGGACGAGCGCGCGTTGTTCGTTTCCTTACAAAACAAGCGTATAAGCGTTCGCGCCGTAGAGAACCTCGTTAAGAAGTACGCTAAGATTGTCACCCCTTTAAAAAAGATAACGCCGCACAAACTGCGTTCCACTTTCGGCACTAAACTTTACCGCGAAACCGGGGACATTTATATCGTTGCGGACTATCTCGGACATAAGGATATAAACACAACTAAAAAGCATTACGCCGCCGTTTCGGACGATATGCGTAAGTCCGCCATTAAGACGGTGTCGCTAAAATCCGACGATTAAGCCAAAATATAAGAATTCAAAAAATCGCTTGATATTATCGTAAATTATAAGCATTATTATGACAGACGTAATCGTAATTGAAACAAATTTAGAAGAGGAAAGACTTTACGAAACTATCGCTTTAATCGAAGCCGCAGACGGAGTTGTTAAAGGCGTTGTCACCCAAAACGTGAAAGTCGTTACGCCGGCAACTTATATAGGTAAAGGCAAAGTTGAAGAAGTAAAACGTGCCGTTGAAGAAACCGGTGCGGAAGAAGTCGTGTTCGACGGTGAGCTTACCCCCTCTCAAACTCTCAATATTTCCGACGTTGTAGGAGTACCCGTTATCACGAGAACAAACCTTATACTCGATATTTTTGCAAAGAGAGCTAACAGCAGCGAAGGCAAAATTTTAGTAGAGCTTGCGCAGCTGAGATACATTTACCCTCGCCTTAAAGGTCGCGGCGATTCGCTTTCAAGGCTCGGCGGAGGCATAGGCACGCGCGGACCCGGCGAAACAAAGCTTGAAACCGACCGTCGGCACATAAAGGGTAGAATTCTTTCCCTTGAAAAATCGCTTGCCGATATAGAAAAACGCCGCAAGCTATATGACGAACGCCGCGCTAAAAACGCCGTTAAGTCGGTTGCCCTCGTCGGGTATACTAACACGGGTAAATCTACGCTCTTAAACAAAATCTGCAAATCGGACGTTCTTGAAAAGGATATGCTTTTTGCGACTCTCGACCCTTCCACGCGTTACGCGCGCATAAACGACGAAAAAATTCTTTTCACGGATACCGTAGGCTTCATTAAAGATTTACCCGCTGAACTTGAAAAGGCTTTCGCTTCCACGCTCGAACAAGCAAAGAACGCAGACGTTATTTTAAACGTTGCTTCGGCTTCCGCCGATTTTACTTTGCAATTTGCCGTGACAGACGGGTTTTTAGATAAAATGGGAGCTTACGGAAAGAGAATATATGTTCTCAATAAATGCGACTTAGCCGAGCAAATCTGCCCAGAAAAGTACGTTCATATTTCGGCAAAAAACGGCGACGGCTTGGAAAAATTGAAACAGATAATCTTTACGGAGTTATTCCTCGCTCAACAAAACAATTGACGGCAACGCAAAAACATAAAATAAAAGATATAGAAAAAGCCTTCCGCAAATAAAAAGCGAAAGGCTTGTATTTTTATCGAAAAACGGGATTACCCGAAACGATTATTTTTTATACGGGTCAACGCCGTAAAGGCTTTGAACGTTTTTAGAGTAGTCGTTCATTTTAGAGGACTGCTTAATATCAAGCCCGTCGTCAAACGCAGTTAAAGCCGTTTTTTGCGCCTTGGAGAGTTTTGACGGAACTTCAACTACGACGTTAACGTAAAGATTGCCGTTGCCGAGTCTGCTTCGTATACCTTTGCCGCGAACCATAATGACTTTACCGCTCTGCGTACCTTCGGGAATATCCACGTCTATGGGTGAGTCAAGGGTGGGAACTTTGACTTTTCCGCCTAACGCCGCCGTAGCGAAGGAAACGGGAACGTCTACGTAAAGGTCAAACTCTTTACGTTTGAAGAGTTTGTGCGGCAAAACTTTGAACACGATTATAAGGTCGCCCGCCTC
>ERZ808242.903-NODE-903-length-19194-cov-3.715137_pt1 | contig 19194 bp, 16 predicted proteins | sample MGYA00521244_ERZ808242 | MGnify/ENA primary metagenome ERZ808242 (study PRJEB31516, sample SAMN03275573) | gut metagenome | biome: mammalia-associated habitat; material: feces | host: Papio cynocephalus | place: Kenya | collected 2012-07-27 ... | reverse complement strand
ACATCAATTAGAAAAAATCTCTCAATCTGGTCTGATGCAATCGTTTGGAGTGACCTACATAATGTGGATAAAACGTTTGATGGCTGGGATTAGCTATCAACATGTTTTGTCCTATAACCTTTCTTTTGTTTGTTTCAAATGCTCTTTTACATAATCCCTGATAAAGAAGTTGTCTTCTGGCATCTGACAGCCTACAATGTAGAGCCCTTCGTTGTTTGAACAGCGAATTGTATGTCCTTCTATGACATCATGCTTTGGCAGGTCAAAATCATGGATTTTGATGGAAACTGTGGCGTCTTTGTGCTTTGCAAAGTAATCATCATGTGTCAGGAAAGCAAAGCCGTTGGCGCTGATGTTATCCAGTTGACCTTCAATCACTTTGTCTTTTCCGACAACAGTGATCGTGCAGCGGTTGGTCAGATCCATACGGGGATATTTTCGGCGGTTATTGATCTTCGGACGGGATTCAATCTGAATCGTATAAGCAGAGCTGTCTTTGCCTGCAGAGGTAGAAAGTTTTGCGCGGTTCCAGCAGTACAGTACGTTACCAACCGTAACCTGCAGCTTACATTCAGTGCCGGCTGAGAGCCGGGGCGCTTCAGAAAGTGCAACAGTCAGTGTATTGTCATTCTGTGCCAGAATTTCTCCGTGGTAACTTGTATGTTCACCGATCAGAACCAGCAGTTTCATACCGGGTTTGATGTCTTCTGTACCCATAAAACCACCTATGCCAAGCTCACACATCAGCGATTCAATGACTTTCTCGATGGAATCGATATTTTCGGCTGATTCCGTGTATTTGCTTACCATACGATTGCTGATCTCATTAGAATCTGCAATGCGGTCTGTCATATCGGACACAATATGTGTAACCTGCTTTAGATTGTTGACCAGATGCAGGTTGGAAGTTTCAACCTCCTTCATAGCAGTGTCGATCACATGGATGTTATCGCCAAGCTGTTCCGTATCGGAGGCAATCTGTGTGATATTATGGCCGGCAAGTGTGACCTTATCCAGTGTAAGCTGGATGAGTTTTAAAGTTTCTTCCATAGAGGCAGTCATTTTGTCTGAAGTTTCTTCCAGATGCGTAAGTGCCTGCCAGATCTGACCGGAGGAAGTTTTTGTTTCATTGCTTAAGGAACGGATCTGATCTGCAACAACGGCAAATCCACGACCTGCATCACCTGCTCTGGCAGCTTCTATTGATGCATTCAGTGCCAGAAGATTGGTCTGGTTAGAAATATTTTCGATCGTTCCGGTTTCTTCCTTTACCATTGCGAAATCATCTTTGAAGTTTTGCAGTGTCTGCTCAATTTCGCCGGAAAGCTGTGCCATCGTATTTGTGGTGGCAACAAGATTTTCCAGATCAGTGGAGCTGATCTGTGCATGCTTTTCGGAAGTAGCGGTCAGAGCTACCATCTGTTCGATCATGTCAGCGACATGATTGACCTGGGAACGGATATCTGATGTCATATCATTGGAAGAATTGGTGCTGTCCTGCAGCATGACATTGTTATCCTGCAGCTTGTGCAGGCTGTTTACAACAATGCTGGCACCGTGTGTATTTTCAGAAGCAAGCTCACGTACAACGGTAATACCGTCCATGATTGAATTACATGCCTGTTTCACCTGTTCGACAGTCGTGATCACACGTTTCAGATCTGCCTTGATGCTGTCAGTCATGGCACCATCCGATTCGTTCAGATGCTTGATGGACATGACGTAGCAGATATAACAGAGTACGATGCAGGAGAATTCCAACTGATAATCTTTCATATTCGTAGCGGAATTATAACCGATCATGATCCGGTAAGCCGCACTGCCTATAATGATCAGGGAGTTGGCAATACCGCAGGTAACCATGAATTTTTTGTTTTTATACAAAACCAGAAGACTGGTTACCGGGAGTATGTAGGTAAAGGCAATCGGAGATTCCGTTGTACTGACAACATAGGTATAAAAGATGCCGTAGCCGATAACCAGATTGTATTTGTATAGTTCGGTTGTAAAACCCTTGATGCGCAGCAGGATCTCTCCGATGAGAATCGGAAGCCAGCAGAGCAGCAGGAAAATAAAATAGTATGGAGCAGTACGCAGTCCGTTGGCAACATCGCTTCCATAGTTGGCAGAAAGCAATATAGCAAAGATCAGCCAGATCTTACGTGCCCTCCGGTTGGCTTTTTCCTTAAAAACAGATTCATCGTAATTCATAGGTACCTCCATGTTATGTGGCAGATAAAGCAGTAAAATAGTCTGAAATGGATTTGATCGTTTCGGCGCTTTCTTTTAAGTCCGGCTCAAAGACGGAGAACGCATGCGTCAGTTCTTTTTTCGCCGGAAAGTTTAGTAAGCTGTGAACAACGCCATGACGGGACATTGCTTTTTCATACTGCAGGGTATAATGCTGCAGATGGTCATTTTTGCTAGTGACAAGAAAGCAGGGCGGAAGTGCTTTCAGGATATCCGGATGTTCCGGATTGACATAGGGAGCAAAGGCTCCTTTTTTATAACCCTTTCCATATAAATAGGAAGGCAGGAAAAGTCCTATTTTATCCCGTTTATTGGTATAAAACATACCACTGATCAGCCCGAGTGCCTGTATGGGGAGGGAAGATGGCGTTACCTGGGCAGCCACAGCCACCTTTGGACTGTTCTGCATCGCTGCACAATAGGTAAGCAGGCAGGCACCTCCACTGTCACCGACTGCATAGATCTGCTGCGCCAGCCCTCTTTGGATAAGATCCTTCCGGATATATTCCATGGCAAGAAAGACATCACTGCACTGATCAAAAAATAAACAGTCGGGAACCAGTCTGTATTCAATGCTGTACACAAGATAGCCAAGTCTGCTGAGTCTGGCACAGAAGTATCGGTTAAATTCTTTACAGCCAAGTAATAGTCCGCCGCCGTGCACGTTCATGATCACAGGGAGTTTTTTGTCTGCTGCATCTTCCGGCATGTACAGATCCAGCTTATGTGCCGGAAGTCCGTCCTCTGCATAGGGGATGTCCCGCAGCTCGGTAACACCGCTGCAAATTTTATATTTTTTGTCACGTGCGGGGAGAGACTGCTGGAATTCTTCCCGTTGCTTATAAAAAGCCTGTTTTATAAATTGACTCATATGAAAACCTCATTCTGCATGCTGAAAATTATGTCTACCTATTATAATAGGCTATTTCACGACGGTATTCAACAAATTTTTTAAGTGATGGAAAGAATACAGAAAATCAGGTATAATAACGATATACATGGCGGAGTACATAACGTGTTCGTGAACAGGAAAAGAAGTAAAACGATCGGACAAAGGAGAAATGAAGGATGAACAGACATATAGAGGAAGCAATGGAGATCAGAAACGAACAACCGATGATGTGTAACTGCGCCCAGACGATCATGCGGGTTTATGCAAAGGAACTGGGACTGTCACCGGAGCAGGCGGAAAAGCTGGGCAGTAACTTTGGCGGTGGCATGAAATGCGGCGGAACCTGTGGCGTGATCACAAGCGGGCTTTTGGTGCTTGGAGGCAAAGGGATCGAATCACCTGCTAAGATCGGAGAATTCCGCCGGCGGATCGCGGAAAACCATGATGGCATGACGGATTGTAAGATGCTTTTAAAGGCAAATGCAGAGCGCGGTGGCAATAAAAAAGAACACTGTGACGGTATGATCAGGGAAGCAATCTCCCTGATCGATGAACTTGTAAGTGAATCAGAAAAGTAGCAAAAGTATTTCTGCCGCTATGCAGAAATTTCTGACATATGTAACAGTACCGGAGAGCAGATAAAGGATCTCGGATGGATGACAAAAGAGGAAGGACAGAAAATCTCATGCAAAAAAAGAAAAAAGCCAATTCCATGGATATGCTCCACGGAAGCTTATGGAATAAGATCTTATTATTTGCACTGCCGCTGGCTGCGAGCAGTATTTTACAGCAGCTGTTTAATTCCGTGGATACGGCGGTGGTTGGACGTTTTGCCAGCAGTCAGGCGCTGGCTGCAGTCGGAAGCAACAGCTCCCTGATCTCTTTAATGATCAATTTATTTCTGGGCGTGTCGCTGGGCTCTAATGTTGTGATCGCCCATTATATCGGACAGGGATCCGAAAAAAACATTAAGGCAGCAGTCCACACGGCAATACTGGTAGCGGTTTTGTGCGGCTTTTTTGTGCTCCTGTTTGGACAGGTGATCGCAAGACCGGTATTACTTTTGATGGGAACGCCGGAGGATGTGATCGATCTGGCGGTATTGTATCTGCGGATCTATCTGCTGGGTATGCCATGTATCATGCTTTATGACTTTGGTGCTTCTATCCTGCGGAGTACGGGAGACAGTAAAAGACCTTTGTATGCACTGATCGCGGCGGGCATCATCAATACGATCCTCAATCTGGTACTGGTCATCGGGTTCGGACTTGGTGTATCGGGTGTTGCCATTGCAACGGTTATTTCCAACATGGTCAGTTCCGGTATTGTACTGTATATTCTGCTGCATGAAAAAGAGCCAATCAGAGTAGAACTGAAACAGCTCAGTATTGTACCGAAGGAACTGAAAAAAATACTGGTGATCGGTATTCCGGCGGGACTGCAGGGAATGATGTTCTCCATTGCCAATGTGTGTATCCAGAGTGCGATCAACAGCTTCGGCTCTGATGCGATAGCAGGCAGCGCCGCTGCATTGAATTTTGAATTTTTCGCGTATTTTATCGTGAATGCATTTGCACAGACGACAGTCACCTTTACGAGTCAGAATTACGGAGCTGGAGAAGCTGGCAGATGCAAAAAGATATTCCGCCTGAATATGGTATTTTCCATTCTGTTTTGCGGAATGCTTTCCGCGGCTTTTGTGCTGGGCAGAGGATTTTTTCTGCGGCTCTATACAACCGATGAAGCGGTGCTTGTATTTGCCACGCAGCGTCTCCTGATCGCAACAACACTGGAATTTTTGACATCGTCTTACGAGATCAGTGCAGGTGCTATGCGGGGACTTGGGCATTCCCTGCTTCCGGCAATCATTACCTGCGTCGGTTCCTGTCTGCTCAGACTTGTGTGGATCGCCACAGCGTGTCGGATGGTGCATGATTTCCGTCTGCTGATGATCATTTATCCGATCTCATGGATCATTACGGGAACAGCTATGCTGACCGCCTATTTCTGCATCCGCAAAAAATGCTTTAAAAGCCTTGGCAGGTTTTGACGTATGCAGGCAGGTTTGTTATAATAAAAGTTGGTGATTTTATGGACTGTAAAGAAACAGAACGAAGAATATCCCGTTTTCTGGCAAATGATCTGACCGGGCGGGAACTCATACAATTTATAGAACATGTGGAAAGCTGTGAATCCTGCAAGGAGGAGCTGACGATCCAGTATCTTTCTTCAGAGGGTATTGCACGTCTGGAAGAAGGAAAAACTTTTGATCTTGACCGCGAACTGACAGAGTATATGCATACAACAGTCAGAAAATATAAGCTGCGCCGGAAGATCAGATTTTGTATATTAGTACTGGAAATTCTGGCAATACTGATCATTGCAGGGGTATTTGCCTATGCATTACTTTAAAAAACAAGAGGGTATTTATGAGTGAAAAATTAGTATTGATCGATGGACACAGTATATTAAACAGGGCATTTTATGGGGTTCCGGATCTGACAAATACAGAAGGACTGCATACGAACGCTATTTATGGTTTTTTGAATATCATGTTTAAAATCATAGAGGAAGAGAATCCGACGTATCTGGCAGTGGCTTTTGACCTGAGTACACCTACTTTCCGGCATAAGATGTATGATGCCTATAAAGGAACGAGAAAGCCAATGCCGCAGGAGCTGCGGGAGCAGGTTCCGGTCATGAAAGAGGTGCTTTCCGCCATGGGCATCCTGACGATGGAGCAGGAAGGCTTTGAGGCGGATGATATCCTTGGCACAATGGCAAAACGTGCGGAAAAAGAAGGGGTTGCGGTTGCTCTTGTATCGGGAGACAGAGATCTGCTGCAGATCGCGACGGACAAGATCAAGATCCGCATTCCAAAGACAAAGGGTGCGCGGACAGAGATCGAAGACTATTATGCAAAAGACGTAGAAGAAAAATATCATGTAACGCCGCAGCAGTTCATCGAGCTTAAAGCACTGATGGGAGATACCGCGGATAATATACCGGGTGTTCCGAAGGTAGGGGAAAAGACAGCGACCTCTTTAATGGAACAGTACGGAAGCATTGAAAATATTTATGCGCATCTTGATGAGATATCCAAAAACAGCATACGGACATCGCTTGCGGAAAACAGAGAGCTTGCGGATCTGTCCAAAAAGCTGGCGACGATCGATATTGATGCGCCGATCCGTTATACACTTGCAGATGCCAGAACAGGCAATTTCTATACGCCGGAGGCTTATGCTTATATGAAAAAGTTAGCCTTTAAAAACATGCTCAGCCGCTTTGATGCGCAGGACAGACAGGAATCCGATGTCAGAGAGAGCATCTGCATCACAGATATGCAGAAGGCAGAGGAAATTTTTACAGTCTGCGGAAAAGCGGAAAAAACTGCTTTTTATGTGCTGGGAGAAAGTGTGCTGCTTTCCTGTGGGCAGGAGAATTATTATATTCCTGCGCAGGGGTTTCTGACATTTGCCTACTTACAGGGAAAACTGCAGGAACTGTTTACGATATGTAAAAAAGAAGGACATCTGCTCCTGACCTTTGATGCCAAGAAATTTTATGGGTTGTTTACAATGGAGCGCGCAGATGTCAGCAGCTTCTTTGATACAAAGCTTGCGGCGTATCTGCTCAATCCTCTAAAAAGTGAATATACACTGGAAGATATCGCGCAGGAATACAGAAATGTAATGCTGATGGATTATAAACAGCAGTTCGGGAAGAAGTCTGTTGCCGAGAGCATGGAAACAGAGGAAGAGAAGTTTACGCAGTATGCGGGCGGGCTGATCCAGACGATCTATGACAGTTATGAAAAGCTGGCGGATGCACTTTCACAGACTGCCATGAAAAAGCTGTATGATGAGATTGAAATGCCGCTTACTTATGTGCTCTATGCCATGGAAAAAGAAGGCGTGATCGTACAGAAGGAAGAACTGAAAAAATATGGCGGACAGCTGGCAGAAAAAATCGCTGTTGTGGAGCAGCGTATTTATGATACGGTCGGAGAGAAGTTTAACATCAATTCCCCGAAGCAGCTAGGTGTGATCTTGTTTGAAAAGATGCAGCTCAAGGGCGGCAAGAAAACAAAGACAGGCTATTCCACGGCTGCGGATATCCTGGAAAAGTTAGCACCGGATTATCCGGTTGTAAATGACATTCTGGAATACAGGGGACTCACAAAATTAAAATCAACTTATGCGGATGGGCTTGCGGACTGCATTGCGGAAGACGGCAGGATCCATACAAATTTCAACCAGATGATCACGGCGACGGGACGTATCTCTTCTACAGAGCCGAATCTGCAGAACATTCCGATGCGTATGGAGCTGGGACGCCTGATCAGGAAGGTATTTGTACCAAAGCCGGGCTGCATATTTATGGATGCGGATTATTCCCAGATCGAGCTGCGTATTCTGGCACATATGTCAGAAGATAAAGAGTTAATAGAGGCTTACCGGATGTCTGAGGATATCCACAGGATCACAGCTTCCAAGGTATTCCATACGCCGTTTGAAGAGGTGACGGATCTGCAGAGAAGAAATGCAAAGGCTGTTAATTTCGGTATTGTATATGGAATCAGTTCCTTCGGACTGAGTCAGGATCTGAGCATCAGCAGGAAAGAAGCAAGTGCCTATATCGAACAGTACTTTGAGACATATCCGGGTGTGAAGCGTTTTCTGGATAATTGTATTGCCAGGGCAAAGGAAACGGGTGAAAGCCGTACGATGTATGGCAGGCGCAGACCAATCCCTGAGCTTTCCAGTTCCAATTTCATGCAGCGTCAGTTCGGTGAACGAGTGGCAATGAATGCACCGATCCAGGGAACTGCTGCTGATATTATGAAAATTGCCATGATCCGTGTGTATGATTCGCTTAAGCGAGAAGGGTTGAAGAGCCGTATTTTATTACAGGTGCATGATGAACTGCTTCTGGAAGTCCGGGAAGACGAGGTGGAAAAGGTACGGGAAATACTGATGCATGATATGAAGGGCGCAGCAGAGCTTTCCGTTTCACTTGAAATAGATGTACACACAGGAAAAAACTGGTACGAGGCAAAATAATATGAAACTGATCGGTGTGACCGGAGGGGTCGGTGCAGGCAAATCGCAGGTGCTAGGCTATATCCGGGATACTTATAAAGCAAGGATCCTTCTGGCGGATGATGCTGCCAATGATCTGAAAAAACCGGGCATGCCCTGCTATGAACCGGTGATAGCAACACTTGGCAGACAGATCCTGCTGGAAGATGGAACAATCGATAATAAAAAGATGGCAGAGACCGTCTTTGCATCGCCTGAAAAACTGGCGCAGATCAATGCGATCATCCATCCGGCGGTGCGTACTTATATTATGCAGCAGATCCGTCTGGAAAGAGAAAGAGGCGTTTGTGATTTCTTTTTTCTGGAAGCAGCGCTTCTGATCGAGGAGCATTATGATGAAGTGGTGGATGAACTCTGGTATGTATATGCTGGGGAACAGGTGCGTTACAAGCGGCTGAAAGAAAGCCGCGGCTATTCGGATGAAAAGACCGCTTCGATCATCAGCAGGCAGCAGCCGGATGCGGTATTCCGCAGTAAATGTGATTTTGTGCTGGACAATTCCGGTGATTTTGAGAGCACCAAAAAGCAGATAGATGAGAAATTGGGGGTATACCTGTGCAAAGAGCAGACAGCAAGCAGCATAAGCTGATCTATGGTCTCGATATTGGGACAAGAAGTATCGTGGGAACGGTCGGCTATATGGAAAAGGATCATTTTGTGGTGGTAGCACAGAAGGTCAGGGAGCATGAGACGCGCGCCATGCTGGATGGACAGATTCATGATATCGGTGCAGTCGGCGATACGATCCGGGAAGTGACAGATGAGCTGGAAAAAGAACTGGATATCACACTTTCCCAGGTCTGTATTGCAGCGGCAGGCCGTGTGTTACAGACGGTGACGACTTCTGTGGAGATCGATCTGGAAGGCGAAAAGCTCATCACAAAGGAAGATATTTTTGCGTTGGATTCCTATGGCATTGAAAAGGCATATGAACAGTTCCAGAAGGAAAACGAGCTGGATATGAAATTTTACTGCGTTGGCTATACAGTCATGCGTTATTATATGAATCATTATCCGATGAGTAATCTGGAAAATCATAAGGCAAAGATCATTGCAGCGGATCTGATCGCGACTTTCCTGCCGGATGATGTCGTAGATGGGCTTTATAAGGCGGTAGAACTGGCAGGACTTGAAGTTGCCAATCTGACACTGGAGCCTATCGCTGCCATGGCGGTCGCAATTCCGCAGATGTACCGGATGCTGAATATTGCCCTGATCGATGTCGGAGCGGGCACAAGCGATATTTCCATTACAAAGGATGGCAGCATCGTTGCATATGGTATGCTGCCTGTTGCAGGGGACTGCCTGACAGAAGATATTGCCAGACATTGTCTGGTAGATTTTACAACAGCAGAGATGATCAAACGAGGGATCGAGCATAGCGATACTGTGGAATATAAGGATATTATGGGTCTGCCTCAGACAATCAGCAAAGAAGAAGTACTTTCAGTCTGCTCCGACCATCTGACAGAAATGGCGGAACAGGCGGCGGACAAGATCAGGGAGCTGAATGGGGATAAGCCGGTCAGTGCGGTCTTTGTTGTCGGCGGTGGCGGAAAGATCGAGGGCTATACACAGCTTGTGGCAGACAGACTCGGAATCGCCAGAGAACGTTGTGCACTGCGCGGGGAAGAAGTCATGCAGAAGATCGACTTTCTGCCGGGCGATATCAAAAAGGATTCCATGCTCGTGACACCTGTTGGTATCTGTCTGAATTATTATGAACAGAGCAACAATTTCGTTTTCGTGACCTTGAACGGAGAACGTGTTAAATTATATGATAATAATAAACTGGCGGTAGTGGATGCAGCCATTCAGGCGGAGATCCCGAATGATGCACTGTTCCCGAAACGCGGGGAATCTCTGACATTTTCCTTTAACGGAAAGCAGAAAGTGATCCGCGGGGAACGGGGAGAATCAGCCGTGATCCTTCTGAACGGAGAACCGGCGGATATCCATACACCGATCCGCGGAAACGACAGGATCGAGATCAAAGAATCCACAGCCGGTGTACCAGCTGCGATGGAACTTGGAAAGTTAGCGGAGTACAACCAGGAGATCCATATTACCGTAAACGGACAGCGCATTACACTTCCAAAGTTTGCTTCGGCAAACGGAGAATTACAGTCTGCCTTTTATCAGATCCGGGAAGGAGACGAGATTGAACTGCTGAATTATTATACAGTGCAGCAGGTAACTGAGGTTATGGATGTGATGCCGGATCCTGCCATGCAGATATTGATCAATCATGAACCTGCGGATATGGATTCCAAGGTCTATGATAATTTCACACTGGAGTGGAAGCTGGCAGAGGAAAAGCCGGCAGAAACCAAAGAACCGGAGCAGGAAACAGAAGCAGAAACAGTGCAGGCAGATACAGAGGCCGGAGAACAGGAGCATCCTGACGTATCGGATATATGGGAAAGCAGAAAAACGGACAGACCGGGCGGCAGTATGCTGGAAAAGGCAAGACAGTCCGCACAGCAGATAGCAGATGCGCCGATAACAGAAGAGGTAGAGGAAGAACTGAAACAGATGCGGGCGAATGCGGCAGCAGAACGTATCGCAGCATTTGCAACGGCATATAACACCGGGCAGAGTATGCCACAGGCTGCGCAGATGCCACAGCCGGCAAAGCCTGTGCAGCAGACAGCGCAGCCACAGGAGCAGGCACAAGTACAGCAGCCCGCAGATGCCATCACCGCGGTGACCGTCACGGTAAACGGCGAAAAGCTGACACTGACAGGTAAGAAAGATTATATTTATGTGGATGTATTTGACCACATCGATTTTGACCTTTCAAAGCCGAAAGGCAAAACAGTGGAAACACTGATCAACGGAAGAAAAGCACAGTATGTGGAACCGCTGAAAACGGGTGATGTGCTTGATATATTCTGGAAGGACTAGAAATGAGACTACTTAGTATTGCAAGCGGAAGCAGTGGAAACTGCATTTATGTGGGGGATGATACAACGCATATCCTGATCGATGCGGGGATCAGCGGCAAGCGGATCGAAGCGGGACTGAATTCGATCGGGGTCAGTGGAAAGGATCTGGATGCAGTCTTTGTGACACATGAACATATTGACCACATCAGCGGGATCGGGGTACTGTCCCGCAAGTATGATGTACCGATCTATGCCACAAACGGAACGATAGCAGGCATCAGTGCAACACGTTCGGTCGGAGATATTGATGACCAGTTATACCAGGTAATACATAAAAATGAGAATATCACTGTAGGCGGACTTCTGATCAAAGCAGTTCCGATTTCACACGATGCGGCGGAGCCTGTCTGTTATACGATCACAAACGGGAAAAGCCATGCAGCGATCGCAACGGATATGGGCTGCTATACAGAGGAGATCGTAGAAAATCTGAAAGGCATGGATGCCATATTGCTGGAGGCTAACCATGACGTCAATATGCTGCAGGTCGGTCCTTATCCTTATTATCTGAAACAGCGTATTTTAGGAAACAAAGGTCATTTATCCAATGAAACGGCGGGAAAGCTTTTATGTGAGCTTTTGCATGATGATCTGAAATATGTCCTGCTCGGACATCTGAGTAAGGAAAACAATCTGCCGCAGCTTGCACATGAGGCTGTCAGGCTGGAGATCACAATGGGAGATACCCCCTATCAGGCAAATGATTTTGATATTACGGTAGCAGGCAGAAGTGAACCGACAAAACTTCTGGAGTTTTGATGGATTCATTTATCAAGAAAGACTTGCAAGAACAGGTCGGAAAGTTTAAGATGATGTAGATAAGTTTGTTACAGAAGCAGAAGAGGAGAAGAAACCATGAAAAAAACGATTATCACTGTAGTTGGAAAAGATACGGTAGGTATTATTGCAAAGGTATGTGCATATCTGGCAGAGAAGCAGATCAATATTCTGGATATCTCACAGACGATCGTATCCGGTTATTTTAATATGATGATGGTTGTAGACAGAACAAACGCAACCAACTCCTTTGGTGATATGGCAGATGAGATGGAAAAGGTCGGAGAAGAGATCGGCGTTGTGATCAAATGCCAGAGAGAAGAGATTTTCGACAAAATGCATAGAATCTAATAAGGAGAATACCCATGATTAATCGTGTTGAAGTAAATGAAACAAATGAAATGATCGAAAAGGAAAATCTGGATGTGCGTACCATTACGATCGGCATCAGCCTTCTGGATTGTATCGATGCAGATCTGGAAAATTGTAAGAAGAAAATCTACAGCAAGATCAAGCAGACGGCAAAGGATCTTGTTGCAACAGGAAATGAGATCGAAAAGGAATTTGGTATTCCGATCGTAAATAAAAGAATCAGTGTTACACCGATCGCACTGATCGGCGGAGCCTGCTGTCAGAAACCGGAGGATTTTGCGCAGATCGCAGTTGTACTGGATGAAGTGGCAAAGGAAGTTGGTGTCAACTTTATCGGCGGTTATTCCGCACTGGTGTCCAAGGGCATGACAAAGGCAGATAAAATGCTGATCGAATCCATTCCAATGGCATTATCTTCCACAGAACGTGTCTGCAGTTCCATTAACCTCGGTTCTACCAAAACAGGTATCAATATGGATGCAGTCAAGCTGATGGGTGAGATCATCAAACTGACAGCGGAATATACAAAAGAGGATGATTCTCTTGGCTGTGCCAAGCTTGTGGTATTCTGCAATGCACCGGATGACAATCCGTTTATGGCGGGCGCATTCCATGGTGTAACAGAAGCAGATACGATCATCAATGTCGGTGTATCCGGACCGGGTGTTGTCAGAACAGCACTGGAAAAGGTACGTGGTGAGAATTTTGAAGTATTATGTGAAACAATCAAAAAGACGGCTTTCAAGGTAACCAGAGTCGGCCAGCTTGTAGCAAAGGAAGCGTCCAAGATGCTTGGTATTCCATTCGGAATCGTAGATCTTTCTCTGGCACCGACGCCGGCGATCGGAGATTCCGTAGCAGATATCCTCTGCGAGATCGGTCTGGAATATGCAGGTGCACCGGGTACAACAGCAGCACTTGCTCTTTTGAACGATCAGGTAAAGAAGGGCGGCGTTATGGCTTCTTCTTATGTAGGCGGTCTGAGTGGTGCTTTTATTCCGGTCAGTGAAGATCAGGGTATGATCGATGCAGTGACAGCCGGTGCGCTGACGATCGAAAAGCTTGAAGCAATGACATGTGTCTGCTCTGTTGGTCTTGATATGATCGCCATTCCTGGAGATACAAAGGCAACGACCATTTCCGGTATTATCGCGGACGAAATGGCGATCGGTATGGTAAACCAGAAGACGACTGCAGTCCGTATCATTCCGGTGATCGGAAAGGGTGTGGGAGAAAAGGTAGAATTTGGCGGACTTTTAGGCTATGCGCCGATCATGCCTGTCAATCCGTATTCCTGTGATGCGTTTGTAAACCGTGGCGGACGGATTCCTGCGCCGATCCACAGTTTTAAGAACTGATAATAGAAAAAGGAAAAGACATTCATAGAAGTAAGAAAAATAAGGAGCTGTGCACTACTTATTGGTGCGACAGCTCCTTTTTGCCATTTTATAATTTTATGATCGGTCTTGTATACTCGTTCTGCATTTCTGTCTGATACTTATCCGCTATGATGCTTTCATAAATATGCGCCGCTAAGATATCGTGATGGAACTGACGCTGTGCAAGGTCGGTTGCCAGATCCTTGCCATCGGAAACCTTTGTGATGATCGGAATGGAAGTATATTGGTGCAGGGCTTTCATAACGCCGAGACCACCGATGTCTTCCCGGAAACCAAGCACACGTGCATAGAATACGGTACCGTTGTTGCGATAGGCATACAGATCTGATTTTTTCAGATTCAGCAGGATATGGCAGAGCATACGGCTGACTCTTGCATAAGTCACATTTTTGGATTTCAGGATATCACAGAGCGTTTCGTAATCATAAGATTTATACAGGTTCTTTAAGATCCTGTCGGAAAGATCCTCGTTGATATCAACAAAACGGCTGTAGCCTCTGGATTCTTCCACAAGCAGCTTATATTTCAGCATGGCAGAAAAATCACGCGGAAAAACAGGGAATGTTTTTCCGTAATTTTCAGCCATAATGTCATATACATTAGATGGAACCTGATCGCGGATCAGTTCCAAAGATCCCGGCGCATGTAACGCCTGTCTGAGGGCAAGCGAAGAACTGAAACTGTCGCTGAAGCGGTAAGAGTGGTAATCGGCACCTGTACGCTGGATCGTCACAGGCTTGATCTTACTGCCACGGCGGATGATGCTTTTGATGTATTCAATGCCGAGAATGTTATTCGGACTGCCTATGATATTTTCATTGGCGGCAAATTCCGGCATACAATGTACAAGTGCTGTATTTCTTGCAGTCGGATAAGAACGGCCGATCGCAAGCTCTGCCTTTAATGTTTTTTTATAGGCTTCCGGCTCATCTACAAGAATCTGAGCGATGGGGCGGAGCATATCAATACTGCCACATTCGCTACCAAAGCAAAGCGTATCTACGATACCGAGACTGTCCAAAAGGGCAACCGCACCGTCTGCAAAATATTCCGCACTGGCGCAGGCATAGCAGCTTGGCAGTTCGATCACAACATCTGCACCGTTCATCAGTGCCATACGTGCTCGAGCATATTTATCCATGATGGCGGGCGTGCCACGCTGCGTGAAATCACCGCTCATAACAACAACGACGGCATCTGCTCCGGTCAGTTTTTTAGCCTGTTCAATATGGTAGGCATGCCCTTTGTGAAAAGGATTGTATTCTGCAATAATTCCCGTAACCTTCATATCGAATTCCTCCATTACAAATTATATCAAGTCTTTTTTGCAAACAGCACAATCACATATGGGATAATGTTGCGCAACTATGACTTCTGATATCTCCTTTACATATTAGTAACTATATCATATTTGTGATTCGTGCACAATCATAGCAACGTTATTTTTTTGAAAAATTGTTTAAATTGTATGATATTTTGCACAAAAAAAGCGGGGGATTTCCTTGTACTTCAAAACACCTTAGATTATAATAGAAGAAATGAAACAAGCGGAAAGGAGACGGAGATGTCTTACATAGATCAAATCAAAGAAAAAGCAAGGGCAGATAAGAAAACGATCGTATTACCGGAGACAAATGACAAGCGTACACTGATCGCTGCATCCCATATTCTGGAAGAAGGGATTGCGGATATCATTATGATCGGTGATGAAGAAAAGATCAGAGACGGTGCAGGCTGGCTGGAAGTAGAGCTGGATGGTGTGACCGTAGTCAATCCGCAGACGACCGATAAACTGGACAAATATGTAGAACTTTTGTATGAAACAAGAAAAGCAAAGGGCATGACAATGGAAAAGGCAAGAGAAACACTGCTGAATGATTATCTGACCTTTGGCGTTATGATGGTAAAAGCAAATGATGCAGATGGCATGGTGGCAGGTGCCTGTCATGCAACGGCAGATACGCTCAGACCTGCACTGCAGATCTTAAAGACTGCACCGGGCGTTAAGCTGGTATCCGGCTTCTTTATCTTAGATGTACCGGATTGTAAATACGGCGCAAACGGTACATTCCTGTTTGCAGACTGTGGTCTGAACCAGGATCCGAATGCAGAAGAGCTGGCTGCGATCGCAGAGTCCTCTGCAAAGAGCTTCCAGTCACTGGTCGGCGCAAAACCGATCATTGCCATGTTGTCCCATTCTACAAAGGGAAGTGCAAAGCATCCGCTGGTTGATAAAGTGGTAGAAGCGACAAAAATCGCAAAAGAGCAGTATCCGTATCTTTGTATCGATGGCGAGCTGCAGACAGATGCAGCACTCGTGCCGTCTGTAGCAAAGGCAAAAGCACCCGGTTCGGAAGTGGCTGGTAAGGCAAATGTCCTTATATTCCCGAATCTGGATTGCGGTAATATCGGATATAAGCTGGTACAGCGCCTCGGAAAAGCAGAAGCCTACGGTCCGATGCTGCAGGGCATCGCAAAGCCGGTCAATGATCTGTCCCGAGGATGTTCGTGGGAAGATATCGTTGGTGTGGTAGCGCTGACTGCTGTACAGGCACAGCTTGTGTAACCGGATAAATAAGTATTGCATCAATTTTATATTCAAAAAGAAAGGCTGTGTGGGATTTGATATCTGATTCTGCATAGCCTTTTTATATAATGTCATGCATCTTTGATGCATGATGCAGCCTCGCTCATCTGCGAAGCAGATTATGCATGAGCGAGGTTCCCCATAATGTCATGCATCTTTGATGCATGATGCAGCCTCGCTCATCTGCGGAGCAGATTTTGCATGAGCGAGGTTCCCCATAATGTCATGCATCTCTGCCACATATTTACTTACGCACCAGTTCCAGACAACATAAAACCGTCAGAAAATAACTGCTCAGATAAAATCCAAAATAATACATAAAGAACATGGCCGGTGCAGTAAGAAAAATGAGGACAAGCTGGGGCAGTGTCAGCAGGATCAGAATGATGCAAAGCACATATCTGTCTGCAGATCCGGGTTGCTTTTTCCACATGCGGAGTGCTGCAATACAGCTGGAAAGAAGCAGTACCAGCAAAAAGATGGCACCGGGAATACAGTTGTAAAAGACCGGAAGCAGTACGTTTGTCTGAATATGATCCTGTTCATAATGGCGGCATGCAAGAAAAGAAATCGTTTTTTCGCGCAGCGTCTGTCCGAAAGGTGGGTTCATAAAGACAAAATAGGACTTGTAGTCATTGCCATAGTAGACAAGTTTGTTGATCGCATCGATGCATTCTCCGCCCGGATGGTTGATATAGCCCGGATACAGACCGTTTGTATAAGCAAATGTCTGCCATCTGTATTTCAGAAATTTATCCGGGTTATAAATGATGAGCCGCAGGGAAGCCTGCATAAAGCGGTTTAAGGTCTCCTTTGGCAGGACGTCATCAATATTCCAGTACTGGCTGATATTTCTGACACTTGCCGTGCGGCGGAGCAAAGATGCATCCACGAGCTCATTGATCGTCATGACATCGTCATAAACGCATGGTCCTTTTAAATCCTCGACTTCCGTAAATAAATTTGCCACCGGATTTAAGACAAGTGAGATCGGATATTTATTGCTTCCGTTTAATGCAATCTTGTTCGGTACATTGCAGAGTACAAAGAAAACAAGTGACAAGAGCAGCATACAGACTGCCTGCTTCAGATGTGTTTTTCTCAGAAGCAGGAAGGCAAGGGGCAGGAATGCGACCAGGTAAATAAATTCGCTGCGCCATGCACAAAGAAGACCGGTCAGAGCGGACAGGATCAGAAGCCATTTACCGGAAAAACGATCTGTTTTGGTAAGGTAGTAAACTTTTTCGAGGATCAGCAGAAAGATCCAGCCGACCAGCGTAGCACGCAATGTAAATAAGTTGCCGTCGATGACAGGCAGCAGGATAAAAGGCAAAAATAGGAAAAATCGTTTTTTGCCGGAAAGCACAGTAAACAGATCGTGCATGATCACAGCAAAGATCGTGCAGATGAGCAGAAGCTGGATAAAGGTAATGGATGCCATGGAAGGGAAAAACAGAAGGGAAACCATATAAAACAGACTTGTAATACCGGACTGTGCACCGGACATGGTAAAAGAGAGTGCAGCACGGATCACATAGAATTCATCCCCCTTAAAAATACCCGGCCATGTCAGCAGCCAGAAAATACCCATAAACAGGAAATATCCGGCAAAGAAACGGAAATAGGAGAGAAAAATCCTGTTTTTCTTTCCTATATAATATAAGGTATGGGTCAGGCACAGATAAAAGAAATATGTAAATAAAACGGCGAGCAGAACAATACCGCCGATGTAAAGCCGGGAATGCTCTGTCCAGGTAAATGTAACCAGATCGCGCCCTCTGACCAGCAGAACATGAAGACCTGTCAGAAAAAGAGAAAGAATTGCAAAAGCGGGTTTTAAAATTGAAGTTTTTTTGGAAGCATTTGTTGTCATCATAAATCTCCTAAAGGTTCTATCTGATATCGTATCGATCGGTGATCTTCATTTCCTTCAATATAGCATAGACAGCTTTGTTTGACAAATGGGACGGGAAGCTTTATGAGAAAAATTGTATAAATGCAGTTGACAAACCACAGGGGCATATGTATAATTGTTTGAGTGTGGATAGGAGTATGCTATGCTTTATAACCTGACTGGTATATTATCAAGTGAAGAAAAGGTAGAAAAGCTGACAGTTCCATATGACAATGAGACTGTGAGCAACGGATTGGATTCCTATAAGATTCTGGAAAAATCCGATCTGGCTTTAACACTTGCCAATAAGGCAAAGGGTGAAGTGGAAGCAGAAGGTGAGATTTCCTTGGTGTGTGAGATCCCATGTGATCGCTGTCTGAAGCCTGTTAAGGTTCCTTTTTCTTTAAAGATAAGCGAGTACCTGAAGGAGAGCGACTTTGAAGACCCTGAAAAGACGGAGGAAATGCCATTTGTTGAGGGATTTTCACTGGATACGGATGCTCTTATAAACAACGAAATTATTGTAAACTGGCCGATGAAGGTTTTGTGCAAGCCCGACTGCAAAGGAATCTGCAGGGTGTGCGGTAAAAACCTGAATGAGGGGGACTGTGGATGTGATACATTCGTTCCGGACCCGCGTATGGCAGTAATAAAAGATATCTTTAACGCGTGATAAGGAGGTGTAACGATGTCCATCTGTCCAAAAAATAAATCTTCTAAAGGTAGAAGAGATAAGAGAAGAGCAAACTGGAAAATGAGCGCTCCAACACTTGTAAAGTGCTCAAAGTGTGGTGCTTTAATGATGCCTCACAGAGTATGTAAGGCTTGTGGCAGCTATAATAAGAAAGAGATCATTTCTGTAGCTGAATAATGAATTGCAGAGTAAGGCTGTTGCTTTTGAAAGAAAGCAGCAGCCTTTTTGTGTAATAGGAAACTTCGTTCCTATTACACAAAAACGCTCCGCGGGGA
>ERZ808242.902-NODE-902-length-19198-cov-12.719584_pt1 | contig 19198 bp, 13 predicted proteins | sample MGYA00521244_ERZ808242 | MGnify/ENA primary metagenome ERZ808242 (study PRJEB31516, sample SAMN03275573) | gut metagenome | biome: mammalia-associated habitat; material: feces | host: Papio cynocephalus | place: Kenya | collected 2012-07-27 ... | reverse complement strand
CCGATACCTATGGAAGTAAGCAATATAATAAGGTGGACAATCCATACTATACCCAAACTCAGGAATACAAGGATTATCTCCCATTGGCTGCCAACGTGCCATACGTGGTTCGCTTCCCAGGCTATCGCTATTATGAGTTCGACCTCTCCAGCCAGTTCTACAACAACATCACTGGCAAAAGCGTAGAGGCTCAGACCATCACCTTCAATGCATACGGCGAGAAGAGCAGCGATAATGGTGACAACAGCGAAAGCAGTGATAATGGTGATAACAGCGAAAGCAGTGATAATGGTGATAACAGCGAAAGCAGCAAGAGCCAAAACTCAGCTATCGTCATCCCTATCACTGGAGCGATGTCAACAGCAGCCAATGGTTACGCCCACCAAGGAACCTTCGCTGCCAAGGCGGTAGCCAATGGCGAAGTGTATGGTATGAACGCTGACGGTACGGCATTCGACGATGCCTCTACCCTTCAGATGGTAATGCCATTCCGTACTTATATGAGCAAGGCAACCACAGGCTCATCGGCTCGTACCAACTCTCAGACTCCAGCTAACTCTCAGACTCCAGCTAACTCTCAGACTCCAGCTACCTCAGAGTCTCGCACCGCCACCACCCCATCCGTCATTTACATCTCGGAGGGTCGCAGCATCGAGAAGCTCAATCCAGAGGTGAAGGGCGATGAGAATGAGACAGGCGATTACCTCACCGTTCGTCCACTCGGTCAGCGCCGAGTACGCATCGAGAGTACCTACGCCACCCAGCTCCAGGTCTATACCCTGAGCGGTCAGCTCTTCCGAGTACTGGATGTACAGCCAGGCACCGCCACCTACAGTGGCTTCGCCCCTGCCCTCTACATCTTTGGCGGAACAAAGGTAATCGTAAAATAATCTTAAATAAATTCTCAAGAAAAGGGATATTCCGCCTCTAATTTGTATTTTTGTAGAAAAATTACGAATTTCAACACGAAAGATATGATATTACAATTTAAAGTTAAAAACTTTCTATCCATTAGAGAAGAGCAGATGCTGGATTTCACAGCATCTGCTGACAAGACGTACGAAGACTACGCAGTGGTCAAGATAAAGGGTGTACGCATCTCCAAGTTGGGTATTATATATGGTCCAAACGCATCAGGCAAAAGCAATCTTCTGAAGGCTTTAGCTTGGTTTATCTTCAATCTGGCAGCTAGCCGTTCCAAGATACCAGGTGCAGGAACTGGTCTAACGCCCTTTATGATGGATGAGGAAAGTCGTAACCAACGTTCATCCTTTGAACTCATATTCTATGTCGGCGACATCAGATATGAATATACTGTGGCATTAGACAGCCAGAAAATATACAAGGAAGAATTGTACTTCTATCCCAACAACCGCCGTGCCCTTTTCTATGAGCGCACATGGAATGAGGAAAAGGGCAACTCTTCCATCACCTTTGGCCCATTGCTGAAGTTGTCTGCCACCCAAAAACTATTCATTGAATCTAATTGCATCTCCAATGCTACGGTGCTTGCCACCTACAAGAATGCCAACGTAGAGAAGAACGTGGAGCTGGACAAACTCTTTGGATATTTCGAGAGCGAGTTTCTTCCGATGCTTGAAAAGAACGACAACTTGAACCAATCGGCCAACAAGGTAGTAAAGTTGGATGCAGAAAGTAAGGACTTCATCTGTAAGATGTTAGAGAAGGCAGATTTCAACATCTCCGACCTCTTTATCAAGGAGAAAAAAGACGAAGCTTCCGAGGAATTGTTCTTCACCCACAAGACACCATTCTATACTGGCAATCTGTCGAACAGAGTTGAGTCGGAAGGCACCAACCGCATGTACGGCTTGTCCGCCTTGCTATTCACGCTGATTAGAAACAATCAGACATTGTTGTGTGACGAACTAGAGAATTCTTTACACTATGACCTGTTCACCCATATCATCAAGACATTCCTTGTCAACTCGGATAGGTCGCAGTTGATATTTTCCACACACAATCTCATGCTTCTAGATGAAGACTTCATCCGCAGGGACATGGTATACTTCGCCAACAAGAACGAATCTGGTGCCACCGAAGTATATCGTGCCAAGGATTTCGGACTACACAAGGAAGTATCAATACTGAATGCCTACAAGGCAGGCAAGCTGGGAGCAAAACCACAGTTGGGCAGCATCTTTATAGAATAACAAGAAAGTAAGGAAGATATGGAACAGCAAAGACCACTTGAATATACAGTCAAGATATACTGCGAGGGATTTACGGAATGGTATTACTTCGAATGGTTGCGCACCAACAACCGTTTCAAATTCTCCATGGAACCCGATATTCCCCAAAATAGCCGTAGCTCATATAAGCAAAACCTAAAGCTCATAGACAAAGAACTACGCAAGAATCCGCAGGAACGAGCCGATGCCATTTTTTTGGTCATCGACACAGATACTTTGGTCAAGAACAAGGCGCAATATGCTATCTATCAAGAAGCCAAGGAGAAATACAAGAAACAAGGAGTTATTTTCATAGAGAGTCACCCTTGCATCGAACTTTGGTTTCTGTATCACCTCATAGATAAGTTTGCAAGAACAAACTTTGAGACCTATGAAGCTTTGCGCCCTTCTATCGAAAAAGTTTTGCCTAAATACGAAAAGACGGCAAGATACTACCAAAAGAACATCTCTTTTCGTGAAGCTATCTTGAAGAGCGAAGATAACAGAGCGAAAGCCATAGACTACTCCATCAAGGCTTGCAAGTATGAACCGATAGAAGGCGAGATTGCCAATTACTCTGAAATTTTCAAGGCCATCCATTTCTTCCGTTTGCTTCAAAAATTTGCAGAAATACGCTTGTTGCTTACAGAAAAGCTCCGCAAGGTGATTGCGATACAACCAAGCATAGACTCTCACAAGTCTCTTTCTATCATATATAAAGAAACAACTGTATGTATCTTGAAATATGCAGAGACAAGGCTCAGTTGCCTTTTCCCCGATGGCAAATACTTTGAAATCAATGACACCATTTCATTAACCATCAAAGATCCAGTCATTGAACATATTGCAAAGATATTGGAATAATTACATAATTCGTTCGCCAATGGCGAACGAATTACAACGCACTGATAATCAAGGTCAGCCGATGGGTGTTGCAACTTATGATGTCATACCCGAGAAGCTGAAGAAGGTTCTCCCTCCAGAGGAAGGATTAAGGAAAATACTCAAGGGTGAGAGCATATCAGATTAAGAACTAGAATCTAACAGCAATCGAAGAACAAGATGAATACAAAGAATCACATATCAATGAGCAATCTCCTCCGCTCCATCATGATGATACTCATGATGGGATGGATGGGGAATGCGTGGGGACAAACGGAAGTAGAGAAAGTCATATACTCCACTGACTTCCAAGACTGGGATAACCAGATACCTACGGTACCTGCCAAGCAAGTAACGAAGCAAACGAAGGACGGGCAGACCCTGACTTTCTCACTGAATAATATCCTGGGAGACAATGACGGAACAGACGTAAAGTTTACGAAAGATATGATTTCATTAGGCTACTTAAGAGCCGAAAAAGAAAAATCCACTGAAGCGAACTATGCGTATATAGAAACCACCGTCCTGAAGAGTGTTACTAAGGTAAAATTTGTACAAGCAGGAACGGGAGGAAACGGAAAACGAGGTTGGGGACTTCAGTACAAAACAGAAGGCTCCGACAAATGGATCACTGCCTATAGTACGCCTTTTAAGGATTCTCACGGAGAAGAGATTACCGTAAATGTCAACCAAAAGAATGTACAGTTGCGATTCTACAATCTCCTAAATGGTGAAAACACCTATATGACGTCCTTGGAGATTAGCGGAAACGTAACTCCAAAAGAAAATGCCACCATTACCTATTACGATACCGATGGCACCACCATACTAGGCACACAGACTGTTACTTCTGGTGCCTCTTGGAGTTTTCAATATGGTGCATCCCAAGTGACTTTAAAAAGCGGCGAAGTCTTTAGAGGTTGGTTTACCGATACCTCTGAAAGCACAAGAAAATATGTGGCTGAAGGAAGTGAAATATTGACAGACCTCAACTTGTACGCCATCGCCACCCCAAAGGAAGTGGCTGAAAAAGGAAGTGGTTACACCTATAATCTGAACAAAAGCAACTGGCGACAGGAAGAGCATGAACTGATAAGCATCGAGAAGGGTGCCTACAAAAACAAGCACGGTTGGGAGATACCCGCAGGAGGAACTATCAAAATCAAGGTGGCCGAGCAAGCTGTCATCAAACTAACCACCTGTAATGCGGGAGACAATGGAACCATCACCGTCACTGACGACAATGGCAACACCATCGGAAGCTTAGACTCGCGTCTAGACCCTGATGGCACGGAAATAAGCCTCAATTACGATGAAGGAACCCCTACCACATTGACCTTCACGATGTCTTCTAAGACTTACATCCACCTCATTGAGCACATCAACTTCAAACCTGTCTATGTATCATTCAGTTTCCCTAATGCAAAGATAGAAGGCAAGGTACCTGAAACCTTGGCAGCCAACAAGGACAATGAGGTAACGATGCCTACCAACGCCTTGTTCTACCGTGAGGGATGGACTTTTGACGGATGGACAGACGGTGAAAACATCTATGAGGGAGGAAAGACTTATGCCTTCCAAAAAGACGTAACCCTGACCCCGAAGATGCATGAAAACGAGACGGACCTCACGGACACCAACGAAAAGGTAAGTCTGCAATGGGATTTCGACTGGACCAAAGCACCAGAACTTGCCGTAACAAACGACCAGGTAGTATATACCAAAAAGGCTAGCATCAATGGGCAGGACGTGGATGTAAAGCTACAGATTGATGCCTCCAATGGTAGAATAGACAATACCGATGCACGTATCAATGCTCTGAAAGATGGTGCCGAGGGCGCCCTGGTAGCAAACAATACAAAATTCTCCATCCCTGCCGTGTATGGCATGGAAGTGAAAATAAATGCTTCGGAAAAAGTAGATGATTTAAACCAAGCCCAAACGTTATTTGGAAGTGACCCAAATAACTATGCTCAAATCGTAGTAAACGCGGATGAAGAAAAGAATACGACTGTTGCTTATGACAAAAAAAATAAATATGTGACATTCACTTACAAGGGTGATGCCACCTCATTGGAGTTCACCCTGACAAAAGCCAGCAAGAATGATGCAGAATATGGATTCTTAAAGAACATCATCGTCACCTACCCTGTACTGCCAAATGTCGTTATCGAGAACGTGATAGAAAAAGACGAGACCGATTTCGACGAGACATCTGAAGATGCAGGAACATACAAAATAGAATCTACTTCCACACAAGGCAATACCGGCAAGCGATTCAAGGCTGGCGACAAAGTCACTATCATTGCATCCCCTAACTATGGCTATCAGTTAAACGGATACAGAATAAAAGGAACGACAGATCTTCTTGCCACCAAGGATTATACAGACGCCACCACACAAAAAACTTATACTGCGATAGAATACACCGTGGGAGAAACGACCACAACCATCGAGGCGGTATATGGACACCAGAAGTTGTACAAGGTAACAACCCAAGTGACCAACGCTAAGGCAGAATCAGGTCTGGGAAAGGTTATCTTGACACCAGAATACAAGCAGTTCTCCAAGGAAGTACTCGACAACCAAGGAAAATTGGAAAAAATGGTATATTGGTTTACCGAAGGTACTACAGTAACTGCCTCAGCGGAGATTTCTGATGAATATTATGTAGATCATTGGAGTAATGCAGAAAGCAATGGAACTTTATCACACGACAATGTCTATACTTTTACCATAGGTAATACAGACCTTACCCTCATCGCCTTCATAAAGGAAGGTATGGAAGGTACAGTCGAATTCGACTACTCGTCAGCCCACGTCAATGGTGCGACACCTGAGTATAAAGATGCCGAGAGTATGCCGATAGGTACTATCAGCAATGTGAAATCGTTCACCATCCCTACCAACTATACTTTCTTTAAGAATGTGGATGACGAAGGCAAAGCTACCAACGATAGCTATACCTTGACCTATTGGGAAGATAACATTGACAAAACTAGATACGAAATCGGCAACACCTATTCATTCAAGAATGCCCAAATTACCCTGATTCCGCATTTCGAGTATAACCCTACCACGCAAAACAATCGTCTCAACAATCCTGTGATTCGATATGATTTCGGTCGCAAAGTACACGAATACTACGACCCTACATCGAAGGAGACACGCAAGGTTTGCGCTCAGGAAGTCAATATCGGAAGCAACAAGAAGACATTCTGGACCAGCAAAGTATATGTGGATGTTTTGGAGGGTGGAAAAGAACTCAAATATTATCGTGACGTGGCGATGTGGTGCGACACAGGCAAGAAAGGATTTATCCGTAACAATGAATTTGAGGATTGGGCTGCTTTCGGACCTGGGACCACATTCTGGTTCACGGCAGGTACCGGCACCAAGATTTCCATTCTGAGCTACTCGCCTATCACCTCCACCACCATCGACGGAGTCGTACCAACCCTTGACGAGGAACGAACCAAGGAAGAACGTGCCAAGGCGGACAACGAACACATATATGTCTATGCCTACACCACCCAGAATCCTACTATACGTATCCCTATCGTCATCGGAGACGACTATTCTTACTATCAGTGGTTTGAGATGGCTACCCCAGCAGCCAACTTGGTTAACCTTCATATGAGCGTAGATAACGAACAGCATGGAGAAATCGGTGAAATCACCACAACATCCGAATACGGCATCAAGGAACTGGAGGATGGAGGCTACGCCATCCGCCAAGGCGACTTATCTGTCGTCTCTTTCGAAAGAAAGTTTGGTTTTGAACTGGACAAGATTGTAGAGACCAACAATCTGGATGCTAACGGCAATCCGCTCACCATATTGGAAATGCTCGATGGCGGAACCGTCAAAATGATCAAGCCAAACGGAATAGATTTTGAGACCGTAGAGAAAACAACAGACGAGAATGGCAACGCTGTTTGGGGAGTTGCCACAGGCGACAACAAGAACACATTCCAACTGACGGAAAAAGAGCCTACGGAAACAGGCAAGCGAACCAACTATGAATTGAGATTTGAAATTACCCAGCATCGCAAACTGGAAATACGATTCAAGGTAAAGCCAACCTATTATGTGACTTACAACGGAGGTCCATACGCTGCCGGAGCAGCCCCTACCGCAGAATGGCTGGAAGCAGGAGACTCATTTACCATCCCTCAGAACCGCTCCCTCTATTACGAAGGTCATACGCTCGACCACTGGATAGACAGCAAATACCAAGAGACGATGGCTGACAATGAGAAAGATGAACATAGCTACCAAATCGGCCAAACATACAAGGCAAAGGCAGAAGACCTTGTCTTGTATCCTGTATTTGCCGCCAATGACTTCACGCTTCTCGACATCAATGCAGATGCAACCGCCACCTGGCATTTTGCCAAAAAAGACGGAGCACCCGATATAAATTATGAGAAGACGGATGGTATCCTTGTCACCCAATTACAACAGGGGGACCAGCAAATCGACATCAAATTGGACCTGATTGGTAAAAACGGAAAATTCAACAATACCAGCAACAGTGAAAGGGTTCAGATCAATGGGCAGTCCATCATCAAATTCCCTGCAACCACAAACTGCGTCATTAAGTTGACTGCCACAGGCGACCCAAGTTCCACTGTGATTGCAGGCAAGAAAAAAGATGATGAAGGCTATACCGCAGAGAAGAAATCAATAGAGGTAACCTACCCTCAGGGGGCTGCCAGCACTGCCAAGTTCACCAATACGGTGTATGCCATAGACTTTATGGTGACCTACAAGCCGCAAGATGCCGCCAACAAGCCAACCATTCTAACCCTGACTTGTGGCGGAGTTACCCTGGACGCAACAGCAATAGCCAAGCAGATGGCTAGCAACAAGTGCCTCACCTTCGAGGTTTCACCTTGGGATGCCACCACAGGAAAAGAAACCATCCCTGACATAACGGGTACCATTTCGGGTAACGGAAAGTTAAACGCCACAAAAGCCACTGTGCTGAGCAAAGAATGTACGGTTACCGTAACCACGAAAGAGGGCATCGTTGCAGCTACCTATCCTGTAAAATTCAACCTCAAGGCACCTTCAGACAAGCCTCAATTGGAAGGCATCTATATCGGAAGTTCAACCGACAAGGTTTCAAACTTCGAGGTTTTCAATGCTCCTCGAAGCGGTGCCATCAGAGTGAGCTACAACAGAACAATGGCTTCTGCATCCATCGCAGACAACAAGGGAGGCAAATACGAAGCAGAATCTGGTAAGGAACTCGTATTCAAGTATTGGAACTTAACACCTGGCGAGACCTATACCTTCAGCCCTGCCAACAATGAAAAGTTCAAGGACATCTATGGCAAAGAGCTTGATGACATCAAAACACTCACACTTCATATCATGGAGGAAGAGGAATATTATCACCACCACACATTCGACTTCGTCGTTGGCAAAGATGGTGACATCAACGATGCCATTAAAGCTGCCAACTCAAACACAAAGACGGATGGACACCGCTATTACATATTTGTACCAGATGGAGAATATCAGTTGATGGGAAATGATGCCAACGCAACCTATCAAAAGAATGGTTTGACGACACTCACCAAGCCAAACATATCCCTGATAGGTCAGAGCAAGGAAGGTGTGATTATTTGGAACAAGCCAACCACAGAGGGACTCAAGACCAACACAACCCTCCACTTGGATAAGGCAGCGATAGACTTCTATGCACAAGACCTCACCCTGGACAACCGCTTCAACTATGCAGCCGCAGGAAGCACGGGACGCGCAGCCGCCTTACACGACCAGGGAAACAGAACCATCCTGAAAAATATAGCACTCAAGAGTTGGCAAGATACCTATCATTCCAACAATGCATCACAAGACTACCGCTCCTACTTCGAGGATAGCGATATCTATGGTGTAGTTGACTACATCTGCGGCGATGGCAACATCTGGTTTGAGCATTGCAACCTTATCCATCGTGACCGTGGAAGCAACAACATGGTTGCAGCAGAACAAGAAGTAGAACAGGATTGGGGATATGTATTCAACAATTGCCATATCAAGACTGAAGTGGAAAATCCACAATTACACAAGGATTACAACTGGACACTCGGTCGCCCATGGAACAACTCCCCTGCCTGCACTTTCCTCAACACGACGATGGAAACACTGCCAAAGCTCACAGGCTGGGGAAAGATGGAGTCAAATCTTGTAATACGATTCCATGAATACAAGAGCAAGGATGAGACGGATACACCGATTTCTCTCAGCACCCGCTCAATCGTGCTCTGCTCACCAGCGTCTGGCTCAGACGAATGTGTGCTCAGTGACGATTTGGCGGCTACCTACACCCAAGCAAATGTGCTAGGAGGTATGGATGGCTTCGAGCCATCCAAGCTCTGCCAACAGATCAACGCCAAGTCGGGAAATCTAGTAGTGACGCAAGACGACACCGATATGGAGAAGCCTATAGAGTGGAATGACAACATCGTGCTGAATGACGACAATCTGCAATGGGATGCACAAACCAAAGCCCTCTGCTACTTCGTCTTCAAGCTCGACGAAAGTACGAACAAATGGATTTACCAGACGAACACCACCAACAACAGCATCAACCTCACCCCTTATGGTTCGGGCTACTACTGCGTGCGTGCCGCTAACCAGCGAGGCGGTCTGGGCGCTCCTACCAAGGCGATGCAATACGTCATCACTGACCCATACGAACTAGAGATCAAGCAAGTGGGTAGTGAGGAAGGCTACGGTTGGAGCACAATCTGCCTGCCTTTCAATGCCAAGATACCAGAGGACATCAAGGTTTATGCTGCCACACCTCACAAGAACGAAGACAAGGCTGCAGAAAAAGTGACCGACTTTCTGTTGACACTCACGGCGGTATCGAAGGTTATCAATAGCCAGAAAGGTTATGTGGTTTATGGTCCTGTAGGCACCTATACCTTCAAGGCAACCTCCAGCACAGATGCGAACGAGACCATCCTGACGGGCAATCCTAACGATGATGCCATGACCTCGACAAACATCTACTGTTATGTACTTGCCAACAAGAGTTGGGGACTCGGCTTCTATAAGTACACGGGTTCTACACTGGCCGCCCACCGTGCTTGGTTACCAGCAGAGATGGTGAGCGACTATGTAGCGGAAAGCCTAGCCTCTGGCAGAAGGGCCATCCGATTTGTCTTCGCAGATGGCACCACAGCCATCCGCTACCCTATCTATGGCATCGACACCCAAGAAGCTGAAAAGTTCTACAATCTCAATGGACAGCAGATAGAGATGCCTGCCAAGAACAGCATCTACATCAGTAATAAGAAAAAAGGTAAATTCATCAAGAGATAATCGCAAAAATTTGTAAAAATATCTTTATTTATCTAAGAAAAGGAACAACTTAAAGATATTCTTCGTATCTTTGTCCACCAGAAAACAGTAACAAAGAGTAGTAATAACAACTTAAAATTCTAGCTTATGAGAAAATTGGCAATCATGGCAGTCCTAGCACTGTCGTCTATAGCTACTTTTGCACAGAGCAGAGTAGGAACTACGACCATACAACCTAAGATTGGTCTGAACGTCTCTACCGTAGGTGACTTCGACTGGAAGGCAGGGTTCGCCTTTGGTGCGGAATTACAGCATCAGTTCAACCGCAAGGTTGCTTTGGCTGGCGGCTTGGTATATTCTTTCCAGGGAGGAAAGACTGACGACTGGACTTGGAACCCAGGCTACCTCAACATTCCTGTCACCCTCAACTATTATGCAGCCAAGAACTTCGCTCTCAAGGCAGGTTTGCAACCAGGATTTATGGTGAGCAAGGACAACGCAAGAGATGTCAACACCTTCGACCTTGCAGTGCCAGTAGGCATGTCGTACGAGTTTGACAACTTCGTGCTCGATGCTCGCTACAATATTGGCGTGACCAAGGTGCCAAAACATGGAGATGGCTACACAAACACAATACAAATCACTATCGGCTATAAGTTTAAATTGTAAATAACATCATCTATTGGTTTAGATTGTAAATGAAAGAAGGGATGACTCCACTAAATAAAGTCATCCCTTCTTGTTTTTATCAGCATTTTTACTTTCGCAAACTTTCCCTGTACTTCAATGGCGACATGTGGAGATGCTCCCTCACATACTTGCCGAAGAACGAAGTGTTGGAGAAACCGAGAATGCCCGAAATCTCCTTGATAGACTTCGTGGTGGAACGAAGATAGTAAGTGATGTCGCTGATGGTGTATTCCGTAATCCACTCTATCGCCGTCTTGCCCGAATGGCGCTTGCAGATGATGGAAAGATATTTCGGCGTGATACAAAGTTGCTGGGCGAAATACTCCACGGGCTGATGCTTGATTTCGCTCTGCTGCAAATTGTCCAGGAACTTATCGAAGAGGTCGCTCGTGCTAGAATTCACCGCTTCCTTAGGCAAGCCCGCCATCAACATATTGCTCACGGCCAAGAGGGCACTCTTCAAAAGTGTCTCCACGATTTCCCTACGATAAGGTTCCCAAGACGTGCGCTCACTAAAATCCTTGTCTAGGCAAAGACGTACCAAATCGGTGAACTTAGCATAAAACACCATGTCCGCCTCATTCATCTTCAAAACCGAGACCTTGCTCACATACATGGCGCGATTCCATACTGAGATATGGGAACGAAGGATATTCTGCATGCCATGATTGCTCACACACATCGCCGTGCACGCAAAATCGTCCGACACCTCCATGATGTCGAGCATCGAGTTGGGGGGAGATATAAAGATGTCTCCCTTCTCCACCCATATCTCCCTGCCATTGAGATTTGCCTTCAGGCTACCTCGATGGCAAGAGGCAATCATATTCATCTGCAGCCTCACGGGGTCGGGATTCTGCAACACCTTGACATTGTCGATGATCAAGATGTCCTCATCGAGATAGCTAGCGCTAATCTCGGCACTCTGAGCAAACTCACCTTCCTCGATGCGCTGCTTGATGTCCTTCTGTTCTTTCACCATGTCTATTTCATTAATAGTATATCGCTCCTAACTTCAGACTTCTAACTTCAAAACGCTTCTCTGTATTTATTTTCATCCTTATCCTCCAGCATGGAGAGATAACTCTGGTAACGGCTGGCGGCGATGTAATGGTCTTCCACAGCCTTGATGACGGCACATCCCGGCTCGTGGGTGTGGGTGCAGTCGGAGAACTTGCAGTCTTTCGAGAACTTGAATATCTCCTTGAAGTAGCTGGTAAGCTCTTCCTTCTCAATGTCGAAGGTACCAAAGCCCTTGATTCCCGGGGTATCGATGAGGTAGCCCCCTTCAGGCAACTCCAGCATCTCGCTGAAGGTAGTGGTATGCATACCACTGTTGTGCGCCTCGCTGATTTCGGCGGTACGCTGCTCGGCCTCGGGGATGAGCTGGTTGATAAGCGTAGATTTCCCCACGCCGCTATTGCCACTGAGCAAAGACTTTTTGTCTTGGATGAGCGGACGCAGTTCATCCACCCCCTCGCCAGTGGCTGCCGAAATTTCGATGCACTTGTAACCAATGGTCTCATAGAGGGTGCGCATCATCTGCTGGTAATGCAATTCCTCCTCTGTCAGCAAATCCGACTTATTGAAGATGATGATGACAGGCACTCTGTATGCCTCGGCACCAGCCAAGAAACGGTCGATAAAGGTGGTGGAAGTCTGGGGATAGTTCACCGTCACCACTAGCAAGGCTTGGTCAACATTAGCCGCCAGAATATGGCTCTGCTTGCTGAGATTGGGCGATTTGCGAATGATATAGTTACGGCGATCCTCGATGGAAGAGATAAAAGCAGTACCCTCCTGGTTGGTGATGAGCTGCACATAGTCGCCCACAGCCACAGGATTGGTGCTGCGGATGCCCTTCAATCGAAAATTACCCTTGATTTTACTTTCGATCAGCTGGCCATCGTCAGTCTTGACGGTGTACCAGCTGCCTGTATTTTTGATAACGAGTCCTCTCATTTTCAAAGTTTGATTATCAGAATATCTCCTTCGGAAAATGATTAGACGGTCATGATTTCCTTCTCCTTCTCGTCCATCAGAGCCTCAAGCTGCTTGATGTACTTGTCGTGAAGTTTCTGCAAATCGTTCTCCGCATCCTTCTCCAAGTCTTCAGAGAGTCCGTCCTTGATGGCCTTCTTCAACTTGTCCTTGATGTCTTGGCGTACGTTACGTACCTCTACCTTAGCCTTTTCTGCTATCTTATTGCACTGCTTAACGAGCTCCTTACGGCGTTCACCAGTAGGCTGAGGGATACCAAGGCGCACAATCTCGCCATTGTTCTCTGGAGTGATACCCACCTCGCTGTCCATGATAGCCTTCTCGATATCTTTAATGGCTTTCTTGTCCCAAGGGCGGATGGCGATGGTACGAGCATCAGGAGTAGTGATAGTCGCTACCTGGTTCAGTGGCACCATGCTGCCGTAACTATTGACACGCACACCATCGAGAATGGCTACATTAGCACGTCCGGCACGAATATGAGAGAGTTCCTCTCCGAGATACATCGCAGCCATCTCCATACGCTCTTCGGCTGCGCTCAATGTTTCTTTTACGTCGATCATATCTATTCTATTTTTTAGTTTATCGTTTTATAGTTTAAAGCTAACTGCTAATTGGCTATAAACAATTCATTATTAATTCTAAGTCTTTAATTCTTGATGAGTTCCAGCCTTTTCAGCTCTTCCTCCACATAGTTGGTTAGCTCCACAAATTGCTGGATGGTGAGCTGCTCCGGGCGCTTGGTCATAATGTCGGTGGTATAGAAGTCTTCACGGGGCTTCACTCCCGGGAACATCTGCTTGAGGCTCACACGGAGCATCTTTCGACGCTGATTGAACACCGTCTTCACGAGTCGCTTGAAAAGTTTTTCATCACACCCCAAATCGGTCACCTTGTTGCGGGTCATACGAATCACGGCACTCTTCACCTTTGGAGGTGGATTGAACACACCCTCATCCACGGTGAAAAGATACTCCACATCATACCATGCCTGGATGAGCACGCTGAGGATTCCATACGCCTTGTTGCCTGGCTCGGAAGCCATACGGAGCGCCACCTCTCGCTGAATCATACCCGTACAGCAAGGAATGAGGTCCTTGTAGTCGAGCATCTTGAAGAATATCTGCGAAGAGATGTCGTAAGGATAGTTGCCCGTGAGGACGAACTGCTTTCCGTCGAATATCTGGTTAAGATCCATACGCAAGAAGTCCTCGCCGATAATATTATCCTTCAACTTAGGGAAATTCTCATGCAGATAAGCCACTGACTCGGAGTCGATTTCCACCGCTTTTACAGGGCGTGGCTTCTCCACGAGATACTGGGTAAGAACGCCCATACCCGGTCCGATTTCTAGGACTGGGATATCAGGGCAGGCATCTACCGTGTCGGCGATGCGCTTTGCTATATTGAGGTCAGTCAAGAAGTGCTGACCCAGATTTTTCTTAGGCTTGACAGCTTTCATACGTTATAAATATATTTATTTTGCAAAAATACGATTATTTTTCGAGAAACCACGCAAAGAAGACGTTTTTTTTCAAACTTTTATAGATAAAATACAAAATCAGCCATCTATTAATAAATTCTACCGTTTATAAATATAGGGTACTTCAATAATCTGTCATATCGAGTTGCCCTAAGCTTTGGTTTCGTTTCTTATAAGCCTTTTTGGGGGATCCATTTATTTTCCATGACTACAATGAATAAGCTTTCCTGTAGCCCTATCTATGGAAATCTCAGGCATACCACCCAAGGAAGCATTAGTCCACGCACTTTCTCCTGAACCATACATATTCCAAGAATGAATATCCTTTTCTACTATAAAAGGTTTACCCAATTCTACTTCATCATTTCCAAACATACTTCTAATTAACACAATACCAACTTGGGCTGCTATTTTATAATCAGAAATAACACCCCCTTTAACATTTAGCACTGTACTGTCTGGCAAATAAAGTTCATCCTTAATCGAAAACTTCATTTTTTGTTGTATTCTACCCTCATAAGAATAATCACTCACCATCTTAAAGTCTTTTTTAATATAAAACAGACTATAACAAAAAAGTCCACCTAATAAAAAAGTGATAACATATATAAAATTCTTCATCATATTATATTTTTAGATTTACTTAGATATTGAAAGTATTGCTCCATCTGCCTTTTGAATATAAACCACCGAGCTATTACTAATTCCACTATCAGTCTTCCCTTTTACCATCCAAACCTTATCATTTACCAAGAAAACTTTGAATGGTTTTTGCTTACTAACATATTCTTTTCCATATATCTCAGAAAGCACACAGATACCGATTTGTGCTGCTACATTAGCGTCTCGAACTGCCCCTCTTTTTATGTCATAGTTTGGTGCTATTCTATATTCACCTAAGAACATTTGCTTTAAATCATCTTGACTTACTATATCATCTCCATAATCCGCAAAACCTACATATTTATACATTACATTTTCTTTTTTAGAGGATGCGACTTCTATATGATACAAAAATACAGTTGTTAGTACATAACCAAAGACAAAACTCCACAAATAATTTACAATTTTCATTGATTTTAAAATAATACTATAGAATTAATACTTAAACGTAACAATTTATTTAACATTTTTCTAAGACGATCAGCGTTCCAAGCAAAGAAGTAACATCTACTTTTCATGAAAAACGGCTTGTACCTGCCCATCAGCTTTGCTTATAACAATTTTAGCTACTCCTCCCACTTTACCATTTGGGTGTGTTGCATCACCAAGACTTCCTTCTATCACCCAAAAGCAATCATTCAAAAGATATATTTTAAGAGGTAGTTCTTCCTTTATTTGATTCTCCCCATAAATATCAGACAATATTGAATATGCTATATTGTAAGCTAAATACGGATTACTGACAATTCCATTTTTTTTATTATAAACCCCAAAAGGATCTTGGCTTTTTTCGTAAACAACACCATTCAAATTATCTCTGAAAGATGTTTTTATAGTCGTATCACTTATATTACCAACAAATTCAAAGCGTCTGTCTTTCTGTCTATCACGCTCGCTTTTTCCATCATAGGGAACGGCGAGATACCACAAAAGAATTATAAAAATGGCTAATGTAGCACACCATAAAGAAACCTTTTTCATACTAATAAAATTTTCCAAATAAATTAATTAAATATTCTATCAAATCTCGATTTTGAGCATTTATTGAAATCGTCACTATTATGTTGTCATTCAAACGGTCAGGATCGTTAGAATCACATGGCATGTCATTACTAACAATCAATATTTTTCCATCACTTGGAATATATTTTTGTAAAGAACCATTTGGAGTCACAAGATAAGAAGTTCGATTATGTACATTTGCCCAACCAACATCATTGTTTCCTCTTATATTTTTCCGCTCATCAGAACAAACAAGTTGTCCATTTCTTCTCAATCCAGAAAAAGTATTATCATAATACGCATCATCAGAATATGCCCCATGAGTATGAATATTCGCCACTATAGGATAAAATACATATGAATAGCTAAAATGCGATGAAGCTTTCTCACCAACATTTGCCACACTATATGAATATCCTTTTCCATGTACTCTGTCCCATACTTCATAAATAGTAGAAGCATATTCACGATTTTCCTTAATAGACACTCCATTATAATAATTTCCAAAATCTAATGCAGCCTCATCCATGGTAAAGAAAAAATCTCCAGGTGCATTTCCATTTTTATCCAAGAATTTAACAGGATTTCCCTTTACATACATATATAAATTCATATTATAAAATTTTTCGCTCAGCTTGTCAGCTCTATCCCATCCCCCTCTAGCAGCATCATACATTCTTGCTCCATGATCATATAAGTCCAAGCCGAAAGTATGGTCGAACTCCTTGCCTATGTACTTGTTTCTTTGGGACTCGCTGTTATATGACAAGTCACCATATAATCCTCCAAATGGATAGTAATGATTAACTTGCTCGATGGTTCCATTCTCGTTCACAACCATACGGACACTACCAAGATGATCTTTCTCGTAATAATGGTAAGTGGGATTGAGATTGACATCAAAGGAACAATAACCACCATCAAAAAGATACTTAACGAGCTTGCCATCCTCGAATACAAAGTTGCCACAATAATCGGTGATGCTTGTCACCGCACCGACATGTGTAGTCTGAAGTTTATTGCCAATTGCATCATAGACGTACTTCGTCTTGAAGCCATTGCCAAATGTTATACTGTTGAGATTGCCCAAAACATCGTACTCGATGCCATTGATACCCTTGTTCAAGTCCTTGACGATTGCGCCATTGACATTATAGGAATACTCGGTCGAGGCACTTGCACCGTCCTTGAAATCAAAGCTTCCATTATAAACTAAACTTCCAGCCTTGTCGCTGATGGATTTCACTTGATTGCCATTATACAGATAGCTCAAATCATCGATAAGACCAAAGGTATTGTCGTTCTTCCGACCATAGCGCTGCATTTTTTCGATGCAGCCATTCGATGAGTACTCGATGCCCTTCTCGGAATAATGATCCTTGTTTTGGCTCATTCCTGTACCTTCAGCATAATAGGAATCCGTCAAGCGATTCAAGTCATCATACTTGAAATCATAACCTCGAAGTATGTTGTCCTTGCCACTCTGCCACTGAAGGCGACTGACATTGCCGTCGTAACGAGGATGAGCGGCCTGAGTCTCATAACTGAGGCTCTCACTGAAGCGAGGGGTCTTGATGGATTGCAACCAGCCTCGTACATTATACTCCTTACGGATGTTTCCTGCACTTCCGCTTCTACCGATGTTAACCAACTTGCCCACGTCATCGTAAGCATAAGAGGCGATGACTCTTTCGGAGCCACCAGCTTGCAAACCTATGGTCGCTAACTGATCGTTGTATCGATTATAAGTATTTGTTTGGATGACACTTTTGCAGACTTTGCCACGCTGGATAGTAGAGGTGATGACAAGAGGCTTTTTCGTAAAACTATACGTTACGTCTTGACTTAACAAAATGTCACCTAACTTTGTCTGACGAGACTTCACCACCAAGCCACGTATGTCATGATAGTAAGCTGAACACAAATGCTCACCTGGACCGAGGATGGAAGCCTCTCGACCCAAGACATCACTCTCCTTTACCGTGTAAGGATTTTGATCCTTATGGTAAGCTGTCAAAGATGAAGACAACTCTGAAGAGGGCACAAAAGAGCAATCGCTACTAATTGCACCTGCAAGCCATTCACGCTTGATTCTACCCGGCAAGTCATATTCTAAAAGGGTATAGGCATACTTGCCTGAGCCACCAAGTCCATTGGCCGCAGTTTCTATAGGATAGCCTAAGCCGTCATAATAAGTGACAGAAGTGATGGCTCTTGTACCTTCGGCATCAAGCATCTGCTTTCCCAATACATAGTTTTGAGAAAGACTTTGAGCATCGGCCTTAGCACCTAATGCGCAAAGAAAGAATAGTATATATATACTTTTTGGCATAATCCACTATTTTTTTGCAAATATAATAAATAATCCGATATAGTACTTTATCTGTTGTAACAATTACTTTATTATCTGTAACAACACCCTATTAAATAATTAGTTAACGCCTCGAAATCTATAACTCATATTAGGAATTCTCAAATCATTTTCCTTTCACAAATTATATAAAACACTATCAGTCAAAGGATTAAGTGTGAAAGGATTTTTATCAAAACTCTGTTGACAAGAAGCAAACACTCATGGCTAAGGGGAATCGTATTTTGAGGAGAATAAGCTAGTTTTTCAAGGTGGTATCGTTAGTATTTCACGGACAAAGAAAAGGATTTCAACATCGGTTGACTATAGTCAGCCATATGAATGACTAGGTTCATCTATATAGCTGACTATAGTCGTCCATATAGACAACTATAGTCAGCCAATGCCCAAAGAGCTATTTTATCCGCCGAAAGAGGAGATTTGGTTCCTCAGAAGAAGTAACTTGACTCCTCTACCGAACTGTATCTTTCCTTCTGATAGCATCATCCAGCCATCAAATAGCTTGAAAATCTGAGTGGTAGCATTTTCCCTTCACACCTAAATCTATGAATATAAAGCTGTTACACTCTTTTGTGAAAGGAGGAAAATTAT
>ERZ808242.901-NODE-901-length-19205-cov-18.525692_pt1 | contig 19205 bp, 23 predicted proteins | sample MGYA00521244_ERZ808242 | MGnify/ENA primary metagenome ERZ808242 (study PRJEB31516, sample SAMN03275573) | gut metagenome | biome: mammalia-associated habitat; material: feces | host: Papio cynocephalus | place: Kenya | collected 2012-07-27 ... | reverse complement strand
GGTATAGCAATCTAGGTTGAATCATACAACCTAAAATTAAAAAAGATACGGCTTATTTATCGTGCTTCCTCTGTAGCTTTCCAGAGCTTCTCAAGATTATAAAAAGCTCTTAGATCTGGACTCATCAAATGAATCACTATATCTGAGCAATCAATAAGCTCCCATCCATCATCACCAGGTGATTTATGCCTATTATTCACATCAAGGCCTAAAGCTGAAAGCTCTGACCAAAGCTGATGCACAACTCCCTTCAAGTGTCCGACTGATGAAACTGTTCCAATCACAAAGCAATCTGTCCAAGAACATTCATTGCTTAGATCTACAATCTTAACATCGAGGCATTTGTGGTCCTCGAGGAATTTTTTGATAGTCTCTGCTTTCTTTTGTATTTCTTCTCTCATTTTATATCCTACCTTAGAATAGCTTTTTTCCATTCCGAGAAGAATGCTACAGCATCTTCCCATTTTTTTGCATCAATCAAAATAGATGATAGTTCATATTGGTATGTATTATCCACATTACAGACCTGTTTTAAAATAGCACTATCATAGCCGGAGCTAAAACTGTCCATCTTTGATAGCAATTCAGATTTCTCCAAGACCTTTTTATTATTCGATATCACATCAATCCTATCTTTATCGCTCTGGCTCATCAAAAGCGTCACAAGCTCTTCTCTGCCTGAATATTGTTCATAAGAGCTTTTGTAGATTGTCATATCAGGCACTAAATCTTTGAGAGCATCAGAAACATCCTCTCCAGAAAGTTCCTCAACTCTCTCAATTGCTACAGAGTCCAAAGTCAAGAATAATGACTCCTCTCCTTCGACTATGCTTATCTCTCCTCCATTCGGAGCAACAAGCGCGATTGCCTCATTTTTCTTTTCACAAGACGAAAAGAGAATAAGACAAAGCAAGAAGATTGTGCACCTGTATATCTTAAGCAAGCTTTCCACCATTCTTGATATATTCGTACAGCTTGGCAGAGACAGCAGCTTCATCTATCCCTTCTTTTGCGAAATACTCTCGTTTCATATCCATTATCAATACAATCATATCCTCAAGAGTTGCTTTTTCGAGTATCTTTCCTCTGTCTTCATAATCCAGGTGTTTTCTCCCCGGCTCAATATAATCAGCAATATAAATTACAGCACCTAGACGCCCCATCTCTATGGCACCTAAAGTATGATGCCTTACAGCCAATTGATAGCTTGATGGAACTCCATTTGCATCCTCTGGAAAATGTATTGCAGCCAAAGCACCATGCAACAGCATCGGATCCTTTTCTTCCTCAGGGTAGACATCCCACCCATTTTCCTTGCAAAAAGATGGTGTTGATTCGTCACAGCTGTAACGATATGCATCGTGGTATATACCACAATAGCGAGCAGCCTCAGCATCAAGTCCAAATCGCCTTGCAAGCATATAAGCTGTATCAGCAACCCCCTCAGAGTGTACAAACCTCGCAGGTTTGATCATTGTTTTGACTTTATCATAAAGCTCTGTATAGCTTATGCTCATCAATATACTCCTTGACACGCTTTGTTAGCATTCCTTCCATTCCTTCTTTTATGGATGATGAAGATGCAACTGTTATTGGCGATTCGATAAAATCAATCTCAACTTGGTTGTCATCATGCGCGCCTAAACGCGAGAAACAGAAAAAACGCACATTGTTCTTTATATATTCAAAGTCATGCCATCTATATAAGTCGGGAAGAATATCATCCCCGATTATAAAATTCACTTTCCCATTATCTTCCAAGCTCTCATAAAAATGCTTGATAGTATCAGAGGTATAGCTTACGCCCTTCTTCTCGCCCTCATATTGAGATACTCTTATATCAAGGCAATCAGACGGATATAAATCCCTATAGTCCTCTATTGCAAGTTTTAGCATCTCGACTCGGTCATGAAAACTTGCAGGAGTTGCATCTTGCTTGAAATTCGAAACAAAAGCTGGAACAACAATCAGAGTTGAGAAATGTGCAAGCTTGTATGCATTATGAAACAGGTTTACATGCCCAATATGGACAGGGTCAAAGCTTCCGCCCAGCAAAGCGGTTTTATTCCTCATCTCTATAGTCAGCCTCATTGTCCATTTTGGAAGTAAAGCCCCCATCACGGTTGGATTCTTTGAGCTCTTCGCTCCTTGCAAGCTCTACAAAAGCCTTCTTCACTGGATCTAGTAGATCATCCATGTAAATCGAAAGTGGCAACACCTTCTTCGTTGCATACTTCTTCTTCAATTTCAAGAAATGCTCATCGCATCCAGGCTCATCTATTTTGGTACCAATTATTATATATTGCTTATTTGCAAGCTCTGGAGAATACTTCTCAAGCTCGGAAAACAAGATATCAAATGCATCAAGATAGTTTGCATCGCTTAGATCGATCAAATAAACAAGACCTTTTGTCCTCGAAATATGCTTCAAGAACTTGAATCCCATACCAACTCCCTCCGATGCACCTTCCAATATACCAGGAATGTCAGCAAGAACAAGATCCTGATCTGAGTAACGCATCATACCAAGCTGTGGAATTTTCGTAGTAAATGGATAACCTGCGACTTTTGCTCTAGCATTGGTCAATAAATTCAAAAGAGATGACTTGCCAGCATTCGGAAAGCCAACGAAGCCAATGTCTGCAATAACTTGCAATTCAACACCCACTCGCATCGATTGGCCAGGCTCACCAGGCTGTGCAAAACGTGGTGTTTGTCTCACTGAATTCCTAAAGTGCCAATTGCCAAGACCTCCGCGACCGCCTTTCAAGAAGACCCAGCGATCAAGGCCAGTCAAGTCCTTGATAGTTTCACCTGTTTCGGCATTCTTGATCACAGTGCCAGGTGGAACGGGAATCTCGACATCCCTTCCATCTCGTCCATAACAGCGTGCGCCTTGTCCAGGCCTGCCATTTTCAGCTCTGTAAACTCTGACAAGCTTCAAATGCCCAAGTGTCCTCAGATTGTCCTTTACAACAAAGACAACATCTCCGCCTCTGCCACCATCGCCACCGTCTGGACCGCCCTTAGGAATAAATTTCTCACGACGAAAGGAGACGCATCCAGCGCCTCCATTGCCGCTTGCGACATCAATGTATGTCTCATCAGAAAAACCGAACATCGATTAATTCTCTGAAGCCTCTACGATTGTGCAATACTTTCTGTTTCTTCTGTCGATGAATTTTACTGTGCCAGCTGTAAGAGCAAAGAGTGTGTAGTCCTTGCCACATCCGCAATTTGCACCCGGATGGATCTTTGTGCCTCTCTGTCTGACGATGATCTCTCCAGCCTTCACTTCTTGGCCGCCAAATCTCTTAACGCCTAATCTCTGAGCGTTGGAATCACGACCATTTCTAGATGAACCGCCACCTTTCTTATGTGCCATTTTCTTTCCCTCCTAATTAAGCGTTGATGCTTTCCACAGTGAGCTTGGTATACTTCTGTCTATGTCCCTGGGTTCTTCTATAACCCTTTCTTCTGTGGAACTTGTAAACCTTCACCTTGTCGCCTTTGACCTCTTCTCCTACCTTGAAAGAGACTTTTGCTCCAGCTACATATGGTGTGCCGAACTTTGCGCTGTCTCCATCAACAATAGCAAGAACCTTGTCTGTCTCGTAAGAAGAGCCATCTTCCTCTAAGAGCCTGTCGACAAGAAGCACTTTGCCATTCTCAGCTTTGTACTGCTTGCCTAGGATTTCTACTAATGCGTACATGTATTTGTCCTTTAAAAATTAATCTATGACTCTTATACTCGGATAGCTAACATTAAACAACAATGTTTGAAACAAAAAAAGGGAAAAAAATGATTTTTAGGTATTATCAACCGACCGTTCGTTTGTTTATAATACAAACATGAAAATAAAAGGAAAAGATGAGATAAGGGATGCAGCCCTTGATATAATCGCATATGATGGCATTGAAAACCTTACAATGTCGACTTTAGCCAAAAACTTAGGGCTTACAAAAGCCGCTCTCTACCATTGGTATACATCCAAAGAGGAGATTCTTGACGATATCTACAGCGAAGGCCACAAGAGATTGATGAAAAAAGGCTTCAAGCTCTCATTGAAAGGCAACATAGAAGATGTTTTGATGGAAGCGGCCAGTAAGTGGGAGGAGCTTTTTTCAGATCAAGAGATCATGACTTACTTGAGATGTGTCTTTTCGTTGCATTTTTGCAATGAAATGGCCAGAGACGAATATAGAGCCTTGAGCTTGATGTTAAAATCGCAAGTGGATGTCATCATAGACTCCATACCTAATGAAAGAATACAAAAAAACAAAGCAATAATATCAAAGCTCTTTTCTTCTCTATTGATTTCGAATCTCGAGACTATGCTAGATGAAGAGGAGAGCAACATGAAAAATGATGTAATCGATTTTTCAAAGTTATTGCAAACACTATGAATATTGTTTCAGAAACTATTTGCGAAAAAAGAAATCAATGGCATTATAATCAAATTATGAACAACCTTAAAGAAGAAAAACTCGATGCAGTTAGAGCTGGAAGAAACGCTTTAGAATCCTTATATGAAGTAAGAAATGAGCTTAAAGGCGCAAAGACTTGGGGACTATGGGATATTTTGGGAGGAGGTGGCTTTGTAAGTTTCATAAAATACATGAAATTGGACAAAGCTTCTAGCTGTTGCTATAAAGCACGAAGGGACCTTCAGAAATTCCAATATGAGCTAAATGATGTTCTTTTTTTAGACAGGAACCTTGATTTCAACATAAGTGCCATTTTGACTTTCCTTGATTTCTTTTCTGATGATGTGGTTTCAGACTATCTGGTTCAAAGAGAGATAAACAAGGCATTGGTGAGTGTGGATGAGGCAATTTTGACTGTCAAAAACATAATTGACTGTTTGCAATAAGCCCATCCTTTGACGAATGGGCTTTCTGTTTGATGCAAATTATTTGACAATAACCCTGCAATACCTTTTCTTTCCTGCCTTAAGCAAGATGTCTCCATCGCTATCTACATATGATGTGTTGATAACAGCCTTCGGATCTGTGACCTTTTTGCCATTTACTTCAGCACCACCTTGTACTACAAGACGTCTTGAGTCTCCGTTTGAAGCACAAAGGCCAGAGCGAGTATAAAGCTCAAGGACACCTATCCCATTCTCGATATCTGACTTGGATATCTCCACAGATGGCATTCCATCCTTGCTTAATGCTGAGCCGGATGAGAACAAAGACCTTGCAGAATCACGAGCCTTTTCAGCTTCAGCCTCGCCATGGATTATCTTTGTCTCTTCGTAAGCAAGACGTTCCTTTGCTTCATTTATGTTTCTCTTTGGGTCTTCATACTCAGCAATCTCTTCCAAAGGCATAAATGTGAATATCTTCATGAACTTTATGACATCAGCATCATTTACATTTCGCCAATATTGGTAAAAGTCGTATGGAGAATACATGTTCGCATCCAAAAATACAGCACCTTTTTCGGATTTGCCCATCTTCTTTCCATCGGAGCGCATGATCAAGTTGAACGTAAGGCCATAACATTGCTCGCCACCCATTCTTTGGATTAGATCGATTCCAGCGACGATATTGCCCCATTGGTCAGCACCGCCAATTTGAAGCCTGTCTCCAGCAAGCTTGTTGAGCATATAGAAATCATAACTTTGCAAAAGCTGGTAGTTGAACTCAATGAATGACAATCCTCTCTCCAGCCTTTGCTTTACCCCTTCGAATGTAAGCATCCTATTTACTGAAAAATAAACACCGACATCACGCAAGAAATCGATATAGTTAAGGCCAACAAGCCAATCGGCATTGTTCATTATCCTAGCCTTTCCATACCCGTCTTTTGGACAATCGGAAAAATCCACTATTCGCCCAAGCTGCTTCGTAATTGCATTCACATTCGATGCAATTTGCTCCTTTGTGAGCATCTTCCTCATCTCCGTCTTTCCAGATGGGTCGCCAATCATGCCTGTGCCACCGCCAACTAGAGCAATCGGATTATGTCCTTCAGCTTGCAAATGATGCATTGCAAAGAAAGGAACTATATGCCCAATATGCAACGATGGTCCAGTAGGATCAACGCCACAATAGAAAGTCACTTTCTCCTTATCCATCAAATCCGATAGGGCATCAATATCTGTGCAAGCATTGATAAATCCCCTATCTTGGAGTGTTTTAAGAGCTTTGTTCATCTTATGACCTCTTGTAGTCTTTCATTGCTTGTCGAATAAAGCTTACAAGATTATCGACAGCGACTCTCTCCTGTCTCATCGAATCCCTGAATCGAAGCGTAACAGTATGGTCTTCCAATGTTTGGTAATCAACAGTAACACAATATGGAGTTCCAATCTCATCCTGTCTTCTGTACCTTCTTCCAATTGCTCCTGACTGGTCATAGTAAGTCTTGAAATCCGATCGCAACGAGTGCTCGAGCTTCTCTGCATATTCGCCAAGGCCATCTTTCTTGACGAGAGGAAGGACAGCAACCTTTATAGGTGCTATATAAGGATGGAAGTGCAACACAGTTCTTACATCTCCCTCTGGTGTAGGCTCCTCATCGTATGCATCGGAAAGAGCCATCAAGACGTTTCTTGTCAAGCCTGCGGATGTTTCAACTACATATGGAATGTACTTCTCCTTCGTATCTGGATCAAGGTATGAAAGGTCCTTTCCAGAGAACTTCGTATGCTGAGTAAGATCATAGTCTGTTCTTGAATGCACACCTTCAAGCTCTTGCCATCCCATTGGGAACAAGAACTGGATATCATAAGCATCCTTTGCATAGAAAGCAAGCTCATCTGGGCCATGCTGGTGCCATCTTAGATGGTCCATCCTTATTCCCATCTTGTCATAGAATGCCATTCTTTGCTCTCTCCAGAACGGGAACCACTCTTCATCTGTTCCAGGCTTGCAGAAGAATTGCATCTCCATTTGCTCGAATTCGCATGAACGGAAGATGAAGTTCTTTGTCGTTATCTCATTTCTGAATGATTTGCCAATCTGCGCAATGCCGAATGGAATCTTGACTCTTGATGACTGGACAACATTCTTGAAATCGACATAGATTCCCTGTGCTGTCTCCGGCCTAAGATATACAACGCTAGATGCATCCTTGTTTGCGCCAATATGTGTTTCAAACATCAAATTGAAATTCCTTGGCTCAGTAAATGAATTTCTGTTTCCACATACTGGACATGGTGCGTTCAAGTCTATCTGGTCAGCACGGAATCTGGATTTACAAACCTTGCAATCGACCATCGGGTCAGAAAAATTCGAAACATGCCCAGATGCAACCCATACGCGTGGATGCATCAAGATAGAAGCGTCCAACCCAACTATGTTATCATGAAGCTGTGTCATCTCCTTCCACCAGAAATCACGGATGTTGTTCTTCAACTCAACTCCCATTGGACCATAGTCATATGCCCCATTGAGCCCACCATAGATCTCAGATGATTGGAATATAAAGCCACGTCTTCGACATAGAGATACCAATTTATCCATTGTTACTGTGTCTGCCATTTCAATTGCTCTCCTTAAGTATTTTCCTTGCCCTCTCCAAGCGAGAGATTGTATTATCGAGTCCCAACAGTTTTATAGAGTCAAAAAGCGGAAGCGACACTGTCGAGTTTGTAATCGCAACTCTTATAGGCTGGAACACTCCATTTATCTTTATCCCAAGCTCTTTCGAAAGATTCACAAGCTCCTCTTCTATCAAGCTCTCTTGCTTACCTTCCTTTAAGCCATTTACAAGAATTTCAGACCCTTTTTCCAACGCCTCTTTCGTTTTTTCAAGGTCCGAACCCTTTGCAATATAGACTGATGCATCTGTGACAGGGACATCCTTGAATATAAAGCTTGTCAAAGGGACAACGTCAGAAAGTACCTTCATCCTTTCTTTGACAGATGGAAGCAACTTTTCAATCAAAGCCTTGTCATCTTCACTCAATGGAGTCGATACATAGCCAGCTTTTTGCAAATATGGAGTTATCAAACTTGCAAGTCGTTGATTGTCACAAGCTCTGATGTACTGACCATTGAACCATTCAAGCTTTTTGTAGTCGAATGTTCCAGGTGCCTTATGGATTCCTTCCATAGTAAAGCACTTCTCCAGCTCTTCTTTCGAGAAGAATTCGGTACTTCCATCCAATGACCATCCAACGAGCGTCACATAGTTGATTATAGCCTCAGGAAGGTAGCCTTGAGCTCTGAAATCCCTGACAGCTGTGGAACCATGCCTCTTTGAAAGCTTCTGTCCATCTTTTCCCATCACCATAGGCAAATGGCAATAGATTGGAGGCTCCCAGCCAAATGCTTTGTAAAGGAGTATGTGCAATGGACCTGTTGGAATCCACTCTTGAGCCCTCATTACATGTGTAATCCTCATCAGGTGATCATCTATTACATTCGCAAGGTGGTATGTTGGAAAACCATCGCTCTTAAGAAGGATCGGATCGGGAGATATATCCTTATTGTTTCTTGTTATATCGCCCATCAATACATCATGGAATGTTGTCTTTCCAACAGTAGGCACACGGAGTCTAATTACAGGTTTTATCCCCTGCGCTTCATATGCTTGTCTCTCTTCTTCTGTCAAATTGGCACAATGCCTATCATACCCTTGGTACTCGGATTTCGAAGCAATTTGCTCTTGCCGAACCTTCTCTAGCCTATCTGGAGTACAATAGCAATAGTACGCTTTGCCCTCTTTCACAAGCTGTTCAGCATATTTTTTATATAAATCAAATCGCTCCGATTGAACATATGGACCATAAGGGCCACCAACGATAGGTCCCTCATCCCACTTCAGACCAAGCCAGTCAAGAGTAGAATAAAGATCCTCCAGAGCCTCATCTGTATATCTCTCTCTATCTGTATCTTCGATACGGAGAATAAACTTCCCGTTATGGGACTTTGCGAAGAAATAATTGAATAGTGCGGTTCTTATCCCGCCTATATGCTGCAACCCCGTTGGAGACGGGGCATAGCGAACACGAACTTCCATCTAATGTCTCCTAGTGCAAACTAGTTTAAACAATAGAAGGAAAAAGCACAACAAAAGCTCTTTCAAAAGCTACTTTATTTCCTCTGAAAGAAAGTCCACAACGGCTTTTACAGCCTCATCCTCTTCGCTCTTGTCTTTGTCATAGAAAAGATAGTGCGTTGCTTCAGACAAATCAACTCTTCTCTTCATGCACTCAAGACGCTCCATAGCGAGATCCGATGTTGCTGTGCCAACAACTTGGTCCTTTGAAGCCGATATTACCAAAGTCGGACACTTTATATTGACAAGCGAGTTGTTACCAGCGTAAAGCATTAGCTTGAAAAGATGATAAAGTTGCCTAGGATAGAGCCATGACCAATACTCAGAGCCAAGATACAAATCATCTGCCGGCGCATTTTCATAGTACATAACATACTCTGGATCCGAGCTCCATTTATGCCTTATCTTATGAAGGAATATCGAAACAAAGCCAATCAGTCCTGGTCGAACTGGTAGTTGCTTCGGGTACAATGCGACAGCTGGGGCGGCCAATACAAGCTTCTTTATCCCTGGCACTTCAGATGCAACAACACAAGCTATTGCTCCTCCCATCGAATGCCCTACTACATAAACAGATTCATAGCGCGTCACAAGATCCCTTGCAGCGTTCAAACATATGCCAACCCAATCCTTGCCGCTTGTCTTCTCGAAATCCTTGCCACTTGTCCCATGCCCAGGAAGGCGTGGCACATAGACATCGAAACCTCTTTGATAAAGATCCCTTGCTGGTCTTACCATCTCTCCTGGATAGCCAGTATAGCCATGTATGCAAAGCACAGCCTTATTGCTTTTCTCTTCCTCATGAATCAAAGAAAAAGACCTGCCAGCTTTGACAGGCGCCTTCTTATCTTGGTAGACACCATCGTACCAAGAAGAATCTACAAAATAGTTGAAAACCATATTACCAAGATGCCTCTTGCAATAAATTTAATAAATCTATTCTGCTTCGTACATCTGTTTTTGAAAAGATATTTGCTATATGGTTATTGACAGTATTGACGCTAATCGACAAGTACGATGCAATCTCTTTGTTTGTTAGCCCTTGTCTGATCAATTTTATGACCTCAAGTTCCCTTGATGTGATTCCATACTTGGAGACATCTTCCATTGTCAGAATCCGCTCAGAGCTATCATCCTTTGCTTCTGGAGTTGAATGCGACTTTATTGCCATGAACAAGAATACAAGGAAAGCAATGAAATAAGCTAAAGCAAGAATCGGAATTGAGAGTGCCGTTATTTTTTGCCATATATTTGCAGCAATCATCATCGGGCACATGGCAAATGATACAATTGAAAGGCACAAAGCAACGACCTTCACTTTAGCATTCTCGATCTTTTGATAGCTTGCAAGCATTATCGCAACATTGTAGAAGATCGCTATTGCAACTATTATGTAAGACAATCTATTCCAGATAGATGCTGAAAATATCTGATGTAGAACAGACGATGAAAGAAACAAAGCTCCAAGCATGTAAGCTAGGATCTTCTCTGCAAACGACATCGGACGCGCAATAAGCCAATTGCCAAAGAAACAAATGAATGCAACCAAGAACGCTGAATCAGCTATGAAGAAGATAACCCAGACAAGGTGCAATACAAATCTTGCCACTCCTGTATAAAAGAGAGATGAGAACTGATCTAAAGCAAAGAGAAGCGCCAAGCCAAGCAAGGATGCCATAAATACAACAAACCACTTAGTCCAAGCAAGACGCTTCCTTATATTGAGTACTATTGCCAATGCGAAATCCATCGAAACGATAGAGAGCGCAAAAAAACTAAGCAATAGCGGTAGAGTTGCCATAGCCTCTCCTATTTACTTCCTATTCTTTTGGTTGTGCGACATATCAGCCTTGCCGCATACATTCTTCAAGCTATCGAAGAAATCTGGCAAAGATGTTGCTGGAAGCCCAGTCTCGAACTCAACATCATCATTGTAGCTTCTAGCATTCTTGTCGGCTTCGGCAAGTTTAGGATAGATCTCGAAATTGAGATTCAAGCCCTTTGTAAGGAAATACTCAACACTCAACTCATATCCCGGATGAATGGAACTCAGCTTCTCTTTTATCTCATTTACCGATGCAATGTACTTTGCAGGCCTTTCAGCATGCAAAAGGAAATATAGATCGAAAGATGGATTGAAATAAAGCAAGTTCACCTTCTTTTTCTCTGCAACTCCAAGCCTTTCCCTAACAGCATCAGCATCACATGCAAGATCATCAAAGCCAAAGGCAGCCCAGCAAACAGAGAACTTTCCCTTGTTCCTTGTTCTGCCAGCAAATTCAATGAACTTGTCAAGGTTGCACTTTGCAGGAGCTGTGACAATCGTAAGATTGGAATACCTGCAATCCTTTCTCATTTGGGAGAAGAAGATCGCCTCGCTTTCTGTGGCGCATACCAAAAGCATTGTCTCCTTTGGCACTACCCTTATTCTCTTTCTAGGTGTCATTTCTCCTCCTTTGCTGGTGTCCCATCATGCACAAAACAGAATTCGCTCTCAAGTGGTACAGCTCCAAACATTCCTTGAAGATACTTGTCATAATTAGTCAACCTGCCCTTTGCGCTTCTGAAGTCTGCAAGAGAGAAGTACTCTGTAGCACTCTCTGGCCCCTTCTGAGCAAACCAAACAGAGTCTTTCCTCATAAGCCCTTCTTGCAATAGAGATGGGTTGCAATCGACAACTATAAGCTGGGACTCTTTGTCACATGACTCGAATATCTCAACCAAATGGCAAAGCACATATGGATGCAAAAGCTGCCCAAAGTCGTCAATCACCAATGTCTTTTCAGAAATAAATGCCTCAAAGAAGGATATTGCAATAACAATGAGCCTTCTTAGCGAAAGCGACTCCTTCATGAAGACTTGAGAATAAGCCTCTGTAGAGCCTTGGTTGACATATGAGTGGGATATGCCTATAGCTTCTTCTCCTGTTGGGCTTGTAACTATCCTTATTCTGGAGATATCTGTGATATCTACAGCCCAGAGGAAGTTTATCAGCTGTTCGCCCCAGCCTGGATGTGCCTTAAGTGCATCTATAACAATCTGCTCAGCATTCTTTCCATATCCAAGAGGAAGGATATTAAGGCTGTCTCTCAACCAATTGTAAAGCTCGCACGCTGTCAAACCACCTTTTAGTGCAGCTCCTTGCAAGAAGCTTCTTGTCTCTGGAAGCTTGGATGCTTGCCTCTTCTTCTCTCCTCTGTAGAGCTTTCCAAATCTGTACTTGTACTCGCCTTCCTCGTACTTTCTTTCAAACATTAGTTTTTTCGAGCCATTGATTACATAGTAAAGAGACTCTTCATAAAACCTTTGCTGGGAAACAGCAATCGAATACCTTGCGATTATCGAAGGATGCTCTTCATCGTCGACTATTCCCTTATCCAGCAAAACATCGATAGATATCTCTGAAGGTCTGTCTTTACCATCGCCATATGCAAAAGCAGCCCTCTGAAGGCTTCCCTTTAAAGGATTCTCAATCTCTTCATTTGCAAACACAATCGCCTTAAGAACTTCCAAAGCTCTAACAAATGAACTCTTTCCAGCACCGTTCGGGCCGATGATGGCAGTAGTTTTCAACACATTGAAACGATCAGTACCCGCCATTGTCTTCGATATATCTAGATTAGTATCTTTCAAAGCGACAAGGCTGATCTGCTGTGGTGACTTAACGGACTTGAAGTTCGCAATAGTCATTGAAAGCAGCATATGTTACCTCCTCTATGGCTATCCCATAAATGTACGTAGACAAGTATAACAAAAAGAAAAAGAAAATAGCAAAAACAAAAAATTATAATGAAAGCAAAGCGAAAAAAGCTCTTTTTATGGCCTTAAACATTAATTCAAAGCCATAAACGAAGGTATTTAAGGCCTAAAAACTATCATTTAAGCCTATAAACACATAGTTAAAGGATATCAAATACAAAAAAACTTTTGAAAATACTTAAAATTAATTAAGTTGTATTGTTATTTTGACAGTATCTTTCCTATTTCGCCTTGATTGACAACCTTTCCAATCGATGCAATCTTGCCAATATCATCATCGTCAATCAAAACTAAAGTTGGAAAGCCTGGCTCAGAAGAGTGATCCGAGAGCCATTCTATGATATGAGGCGCACAGCTTTCTTCCATTGCCTTTGAAAAACCAGATATCAATATAGAGCCAAAAGAACCTGTCGATACCCATCTTTTCAATTGCTCAAACATCTTCTTTGCCTCGCCTAGGCAAAATTTCTTTGTATTGGCAATAGCTAATGCATGGGCTTTATCACCCAACACAAGCATTGCTTTGACATCTTTGAACATATCAGGCTCTATTTCACCTCTATAGATATATATTCCAGACATATATTCTTCCTCTCTACAAGTCAATTGTTCATGACGTAATCATATATAGAAAAGTTATTTGACTCTTTTTGCTCACCTAGAGTTGATGCCCCATCTATTTGAGCTTCAGCCTCAGCTGTACTTTGCTTCATCAAACTGACTGTTCTGTATAATTGTTCCACATCGGCATTCACTACACTTTCCCTCATTTCAGAAAGGATTGACAGAGACGAATCATAGTCGCCAAGCGCGCTTTTGATCAAAGCTGCATTGTATCCAGATGGAATATGGCCATTTCTGTTCCAGATATCTATAAAGGAATCATAAGCACGAGCCAAGTTTCCATTTTTTGCATCCTCGTAAGCGCCTTCTGCATTCGCAAGCTTTGGTTTATTTGACATCAAAGAAAGGCTCATTACGACCTTCGATGGCACAAAATTCCTCAAAATCGAGCCTTTGAAGCCATTAATCATCGATTTAAACATGTAGTAAGCATCAACAGAGAAGTAGAGATTGTTTGGGTCAAAATCATCTGTCCATACCATATCATCTTGATAAGTTCTCTTGGATATTATCTTATCAGTCTTGCAATCAATGACTGTAATCGAATAAGTAATGGAGGCAATCCTCTTAATATAGTACTCATATACTGGGAACTTGTTGCCATCTTTATCTACTTTGTAGCTATCGAATTCAGCCCAGATAAGCTCATCGATATCCATGTCCTCTACTTTTGGAATCATGACAGCATCATATCCAGCATCAATAAGCTCCTTTGATGGGCTGTAGCCGATGTACCCTATGCCTAGGTATCTATCTGTCATCTCTGGTGGCAATATATTGTAGTATCCAGTTTGGGACAAAGCCGATACCAATGTGTTAGTAGCATACTCAGCGACTCTCTTTGGAAGGTTTTTCCCATATGACGAACCAATATATATGGACGATGTGGCCAAGTCCAGGCATCGGATGCGTGATGGGTATGGCAAATAACCTTTGTATGGTACAGTCGATGCAATAGCTATGTTCCTGTATTTGCCCATATCTACATCAGATGGCCTCATGTATGATACGCCAACTGTCGTTGAACATGCTGTAACAAACAATAACAATAAAACTATAGAAAGGATGAGCATCTTTCCTTTTCTCATGCAAAAACTCCTTTGTCGGAAATCTGAACAGCTATTTCCAGCGCTTTCTTCAAGTTGGTTATATCAGCAATATTCTTGCCTGCTAAATCCAGGGAGATATCTGTTGTCGAACCAACTCTCATATATGGAAGTCCCCATGTTATCACAACATAGTCCTCAACTGAAAGAGCAGCATATGCCTCTCCTCGAAGCATTGCAAGGATTGCTGAATACTTACCTTCTATAGCTTCCTTATATAGTCTATCAGAGGGAATGGGACCAACAGCTTTTATGCCTATTTTCCTTGCAATATCAATAGCTGGCTCGATTATCTGGCTCTCTTCAACACCTGACCAAGTTCCATCGTTCCTCATGGGATTGAGCGATCCAACAGCAATTGGCAATGATTTGTCGAAATACTCAGAAACAAACAACCCCTCCTTCTGAACAAGGTTGTCTATAATGTTTTCAACAGTTATCTTCTCTATCGCTTCCTTTACAGAAACGCTATTGGAAAGAAGGAAGATATTAGCTTTCTTGGCAACAAGCATATTGCTCAATCTCTCAGAGGATGCAAAAATCGAAAGAAGATCAGTGAGCCCGCTTTCTCTATAACCAGCTAGCTTGAGAGATTCAGAGCTGACAGTCGTCGTAACCAAAATGAATGCAAGACGATTGCAAATAATCCTATTTGCAACCTTCAGTGCTTCAAAGGAAGCTATGCCAGTATCTTTTGAAACTTTTCCATATTCAAAGTTAGCAAGATCAATATTTGAAGTATTGTAGAAGATATATTGCTCTCCATGTTGCTCCGCGTCCTTCAAGTCATCATCTGTTTCAACAAAACATGAGAAAGGAAGAGGAATACTCAAATCGTTCGATACTTTTCTGTAGACACCAAGATCGCCAGTTACAATAATACCGCCAAAAGCTCCAAATGGCTTGGATTGAACAGCCTTTATGATGATCTCAACCGAAGTGCCAGAGGCCTCCCCTGACGAAATAACTACATACTTAAGCATACAAAGATAATAACACAAAACAACAAAATGATAATATAGACTTTAGCCCGATAATAAATTGATGCAAAGAGCATAAAAAGATAGGTAATGAACAGAAGATGATATCCAGCACTATACGTTCGCATTTTGCATTAAAGAACTTTCCAATATCCGCTTCTATTATTCCTGCCTCCACTAATTCATTAAGATACTAAACGACTGTTGCCCTCTTCATTTCAAAATATTTGCCGATTTCCTGATATGTTGCATTGGGATTATTTCTAAGATAAGAAACAATAGCAGCATTTTCGACTACCTTTGAAACTTTCTTCCTTGAACTATTCCTGAACTATTCTTGAACTGTTCTTGAGTTATTTGCGAAACATATTGAGTATGAGTCACACTACAGGGATATCTTTGCCAAAATATTACTCTTTTACGACAAATCAATGAAAATAAAAGCCATCGACATCTTTTTCCTCTGTAAGTGACTTTTTACATACCCAAAAATGGCTTAACTTAATGACATTGGCCTTTCCAGATCAGCTAAAAAATGAAATCCACAAAAAATGAACTATACTACCTGTTTTACTTTACTCTGTTTTATATTAATCAAACTTTTCAGAGTTTCATATTTTTCATCTTCGACTTTAATATTTGTTCCTCTATATATTTCAATACCTGAACCTTTTGCATCAACATCAATAAAATATAACTTATCTTGTTTATTTGGTGATATTTCAACTAAATGAAAATACTTTGCTGATAAACCAACATTTATCAATGCATTTTTCCCTTCTTCTGTAGCCATGCAACAAACTCCAGGCAGTGTCACTATGTCATTTTCAGGCACACCTTTTATATTAATGATTAGTTTTTTTATATGTCTTATTAAAAATCCATCCCTTTTTATTTCACAACCATCTGCAATTTCGCCAAAGAACTTAGGAGTAATTAATTTCATTATGTTCCCTCTTATAAATTATTTTCTATGAAAATATTCTTGAACTTATTATCTATTTGATCCCTAGTGTCAAATATCGTTTTCCTGATATATTCCTTTTGAGTATTATAATCCCATATACCATCATTTTCATATAAAACATCATTGATTTTATTATACGTTTCATCCCATATCTGTCTAATTTGAGACAAATGAACATTACTATTCATTTCTTTGGGAATCCCTCGCAAAGATGCCCCATCGCTAAGTATTTCAGACTTACTGAAAGCACCTGGATACAAATTAAGTACTTGTCGCTCTATCGAATGATGTATAACATCACCTTTACCCAATTTAACATTTGGATGCGCAAGGGCATATAATGCTCTATAATAAGGAGAACTATTTTTATCTACAGTATCCGAAAACAAAGTAGCTAATGATGCATTTTTTATTCCAACCCTCTTTAATACATTATCCGTAACTAATTCATTTGCTTTATTGATTGCCGCAATTGGTCTCGCTGAGGAATTAGAGAAAATATATTTTATACCGTTTTTTTCTATAATATTTCCAACAACATCTCCATCATCTAATGACTTTAAAAGATGACCTGCAGTGTAATACAAAATATCATCTTTATCTGCACTCTTAACAAGAGCATCTATTGGCTCATCTAAAAGGGTATATAATTTTTTATCCTTTAAGGCTTTATAATATGTATAAAGGCCAGATTTATTCTTAAATGCTTTTCCTATCAATTTCCCTTTGCTATTAAAAACATCACCAGCTTTATTTACAAAATCATCCCCAACTTTATGTAAGCCTTTCGCCTTCGAGAGCCCGCCAAAAAAACCTGACACAGCACCTATTAAAAATCCATCAGCACCAGAATTAGCGACTTCTGCAATTAAAATATCCGAGTCTTTGTTTTCCATTATGCAAACTGCGGTCTTTCTTATCGCTTCTTCTATTATACCTATCATTGCAGCGTTTTCTGAGCTTTTATATATTATCGTTGCTGCAATAGCAATCGTGCCGCCATCTGGAAGCATTATAGAAAGTAGATAAGGTACAGCTATTACAGAAGCTCCTATACCATATTTCATTACAGCCGAAGTATATAAGAGACGGATATATTGCTCTTGTTCCTCTACGTAATTCCAAAAATCCGGATCTGTATATTCATACTGCCACTTTGAAAAATCTTTTATGAATGCAGATTGATTCTTTTTCAACTTAAACTTCTGACCATCACCTACATATGAATTCTCAATGCTAAGAACATTTGAATCTACAAAAGATAGATTTCGGCTTGATACAGTTGAATTTTTAATTACATTTTCTCTTGATACGGCATAGGATCCTATCAAAGTCAAATCAGAATCAGAACCATTGAAAATAGCATTCTTTTCTGAATATATATCCTTATTATACACTTCTTTTGTGTAGATACTATCATCATACAATGACGTTCCATATGCCACCTGATTGTATAAACCATCAGAATATAATTCATTATCTGATCTGACTGCAAATAAAGAGAAAATGCTTGCAAACAACAAAATACCAAAAAATAAAATTTTCTTATTATTGTACATCAAACGTAAATGCAACATCCGAATTAGATAGACGCTTAAAGTCATAAATCAAATCTCCATGCTTATTTTTTTTCGAAGTCAAATCAGTGAAGTCTACATCTTTAGAAAAAATCTCGGGATCAGCATTGTCAATATAATAGTAAACAATAACAATCTCATGGTTTTTGCTTGGCACTAACGGAGTAAATTGAAACCCAAGTTGTTGATTCTCCTGTTTTGGTGAAAAACAGTATATGTAATACCACTTATCATTTCCTGCATAGTATGGTTTCTGTCCAAAATATCTATATGGAATGATATTCTTTTCAGATACAACCCTTAATTCATCAGGACTTATATCGGTGCATATCTGTACAATAATAGCCTCTTGCTGTCCTACAAAGAAATTCTTAGCCCCATTCAATGCTCTTCCTAATTTGGCTCTTCCATTAGTATCAATTGAAAACTCTAGATTCCAAGTAGTTCCAACTTCCACATTTGGTCGAGAATCAGACTTTATTCCTCCAGGCAAAGAGTAAAATAAAGATGTATTTAAGGTAAAAGCATCAGATGCAAAAATAAAAGAACCACTTAATAACGTTAATATAAAAAAAGCCTTAATTTTCATAACTCTCATCTCCTTTCCAATGATTTGATTTTTAATTTGAGTGGAAATTGCTCACATTCAACATAGATGAGAACAATCTCCTTGATTTTCATGGATTTATTTCTTAGTCCAAGACAGAAGAAGCGATAGGACACCGCCAACTATGGCTCCTGGTATTCCTCCAATCACGCCACCAGCTCCTAGTCCTGTAGCTGTGTCCTTTATTGGACTGCTTTTCTTTGGTGGCTCTCCCCAATAAAAGGGATCATACATGTCATTTCTATTCCTCATCTTGATCCTCCATTGCATAATTGCCTATTAAGTTACTTGATACATTAATTGAGGAAAGCACATTGCTTACCTCCATAAAAGGCTCAGAAGCCTTTTGCACGTCCTCGCCGAATTCCTCGAAACCATATGGTCGGCCCTCTTCTTTGTGATCAAATCCACGTAGAACTCCAAAAAGCCCACCATTTAGAAAAAATCGCCAATTGACATATATTATCCCCTTCAAAATTTGACTTGCAAAAAAACTTTTTGTTTACGCTATAACTAATGAATTCCCAATTTCGTTAACTATATGCCCAAGAAAGTAAGATTAAGTTTCA
>ERZ808242.900-NODE-900-length-19223-cov-4.657398_pt1 | contig 19223 bp, 20 predicted proteins | sample MGYA00521244_ERZ808242 | MGnify/ENA primary metagenome ERZ808242 (study PRJEB31516, sample SAMN03275573) | gut metagenome | biome: mammalia-associated habitat; material: feces | host: Papio cynocephalus | place: Kenya | collected 2012-07-27 ... | reverse complement strand
GGTGACGTTGGAAATCAGTGTATCCAAAGAAAACAACCTTTCATTCATAGTAAGGAGAACAATTCTTCCTTTTGGCGGCAGACGGAATCGATCATTTCGATGTACTGCTCCGGGAATTTGGGGTTATGGAACCGCTGGAGGGTGCCGTCGGGCAGGTTCACCTTGTTCATGCCCCCGCCGCCCAGAGAGACGATGGCGTGCAGCTCCTCCATCATGTAGATGTTGTACAGGCAGTCCAGGCCGTCCCGGCTCCAGCCTACGTTCTCAAAGCTGCCGGACATGTATTTCTGCCGGTAGAGGTAGTAGGGCTTGTAGGAAAGCCCCCGCAAGCTGGCGTTGGAATAGTCCACCATCCGGGAGACCTCTTGGGCGGTGGACAGCCCCTCCCGCTTTTCAAAAAGGTCGGCTCCCTTCTTCAGAGCCAGGGTGTGGACGGTGATGTTGGCGGGGTTCAGGGCGGCTACCGTGTCCAGAGACCGGCAAAAGCCGTCAAAATCGTCTGTGGGAAGACCCGCGATCAGGTCCATGTTGATGGCGGTGAAGCCCGCTTCTTCCGCCTGACGATAGGCTCGGATCACGTCCGCGCCGGTGTGAGGCCTGCCGCAGACCCGGAGGACGGAATCCTCCATGGTCTGGGGGTTGATGCTCATTCGGTCGGCACCATGCTCCCGGATGGCTCGAAGTTTTTCGAGATCCAGGGTGTCCGGCCGGCCGCCTTCCACGGTGAACTCAATGCACCGGGAGAAATCGAAGGCTTCCCGGAGGGTATCCAGCAGCCGGATCATCTGGGGCGTTGTCAGGATGGAGGGGGTGCCGCCGCCGATGTAGAGCGTGCGAAGATGCTTGCCGCGCTCCTTCATTAATCTGGCAGTGACCCGGATTTCCCGTTCCAGGGCGGCAAGGTATGCGTCCAGCAGCTCGGTTTTCTTGCCGATGGTGCGGCTGACAAAGCTGCAATAGCTGCACCGGGTGGGGCAGAAGGGAATGCCCACATAGACGGACAGGTCGTTTGGCTCCAGAAGGGAAACGGCCTTCACCGTAGATTCCGAGCAGTCCACCGCCAAGTGCCTTCGCTCCGGGGTGACGTAATATACGTCCTTCATCAGCCGGTCGGCAGACCGGGGTGTGCCGCCCTCCAGGAGATGCTTCGTGGTGATTTTTGTAGGCCGGACTCCCGCCAGCGCGCCCCAGGCGGGCTTCCGGTCGAGAAGCTGGATGGCAGCTAAGTAGTAGCTCTGCTGCAAAATTCGCCTGCGGAGCCGGACGGTTTCCTCGCCGGCCTTCAGCCGCCGGACGGCGGTAACGGTCTTGCCGTTTCGGGTGATTCTGGCGGTGGCGGTGAGCCAGGTTTTCCCTCGGGAAAGGGCGGAAACCGCCGTCCCTTCGGGATTTTCCGGGAACAGAGCCATTTGCAGCTGCTCCACGGCGTAACGATCCTCGTGACCGATGAGTGTCAGATCCATGGGGCTTCCTCTCAACGCAGGTAGGGATTGTACTTCTTTTCGCTGTCCAGGGTGGTGGTTTCCCCGTGGCCGGGGAGCACCCAGAGATTCTCGGGGATGGCGGCAAGCCGTTTCAGGCTTTCCCGCATCTGCTCCCAGCTGCCCCCGGGCAGATCGGTGCGGCCGCAGCTTCCGGCAAAGAGGGTGTCCCCGGAGAAGAGGGCATCCTCCGTCCGCAGGCACACGGAGCCGGGGGTGTGGCCTGGGGTATGCAGGACGGTGATGGTAAGCCCCGCCAGGTGCAGCTTCGTGCCCTCGCCGTAGGTGTCGGTGTAATAGAGCTTGCCGCCGGTAAGCTGGGGCGGCAGATTCAGGTCCTCTGCGCAGAGGTAGACTTTACAGCCCGTGTCCGCGGCGATCTCCCGGACGGCTCCCACATGGTCGAAGTGGCCGTGGGTCAGCAAGGTAGCCTCCACCGTCAGCCCCAGCTCCGTCAGCTTGTCCAAGATGGTGTCCGCGTCGTAGCCGGGGTCAATGAGACAGCAGCGGCTTGAGGTGTTGTCACGGATGATGTAGCAATTGGTCTGGTACGCGCCCAGGGTCAGGGATTTGACTTCCAGCATAGCTGCCTCCTTTATCGTCTTGGGGTGTCCATCAGCTGGTCGGTGTCCAGCAGAATGGTCACAGGGCCGTCGTTAAGGGATTCCACCTGCATATCCGCCCCGAAGCGGCCGTGCTGCGGAGGATATCCAAGGTCCGCGCAGTCTGCCAGGAATCGCTCGTAGAGCCGGTTGCCCAGCTCCGGGTCGGCCGCCCCCGCAAAGCTGGGTCTGCGACCCTTCCGGCAGCTGCCGTAGAGGGTGAACTGGCTGACCACCAGGACTTCTCCGTGGACAGCGTCCAGCCCCAGATTCATTTTTCCGGTTTCGTCCTCGAAGATCCGCAGACCCAGAGCCTTTTCCGCCAGATACCGACATTCTCTTTCCGTGTCGCTGGGGCCGACCCCCAGCAGGATGAGAAAGCCCTGGCCGATTTTGCCCACACACTGGCCGTCGATGGTCACGCTGGCGGATCTTACCCGGGTCAATACTGCTCTCATATATACAATCTCCTAAATCGTTTAATTCTGCCCCCGGCGGGAGTTGGTCACGTCCCGGATGTTCAGAAGCTTGGTGCGGATGGAATCCAGCTCGGCCACGTTCTTCACTTCAAACCGGATGGTGATGGTACTCCGGCCGCCGGGAAGGTCTTTCGCGTTCATTTCCTTCACCCGAACCCGGGCGGCACTCATGACCGTGGCCACATCCAGCACCAGACCGTCCCGGGTGATGCAGTCCAGCTCCAGGGTGGTCTCGAAGGGCTGCTCCTCCTGGGTGGCCCAGCGAACCCGAACCCAGCGGGCGGCCTGCTTGGGATCCTCCCGGGCGGCGGCGTTGGGGCAGTCTGCCCGGTGGATGGAAACGCCGAAGCCCTTGGTAATAAAGCCCACGATTGGGTCTCCGGGGACGGGGGTGCAGCACTTGGCAAATTTGATCATGCAGGAGTCGATGTCCTCCACGATGATGCCGTTGACGGCATGGCGGTTGAGAAGCTCCGTGTCGGAGTCCGGTTTTAAGCGCAGGGGCGTACCCGGAAGCTTTTCCGTGGTCTGAGCCTTCAGAGCCTTGTTCACGTCGTCCCGGATCCGGCCTACCGCCTTGGTGGCGGTGAGACCGCCGTAGCCGATGGCGGCGTACATGTCGTCCCAGCTGTCAAAGGACAGCTTCTGCAGCAGATGGGGCTCCAGCTCCGGGTTCGTCAGGGCACTCAGCGGCAGGCCTACCCGCTTGATCTCCGCCTCGAAGGAGGCTCGGCCGTGGACGATGTTTTCCTCCCGCTTCTCCCGCTTGAACCACTGCTTGATCTTGGTTCTGGCCTGATTGGATTTGCAGATGGTCAGCCAGTCCCGGCTGGGACCCTTGGCGGCCTTGGAGGTGAGTACCTCCACAATGTCGCCGTTTCGCAGCTTGGTATCGATATTGGCGATCCGGTTGTTGACCTTGGCACCGATCATGGCGTTGCCCACTCCGGAGTGAATGGCGTAGGCAAAATCGATGGGGGTGGAACCGGCGGGCAGGGAGACGATCCGCCCCTTGGGGGTGTAGACAAAGACCTCGTCGTCAAACATGTCGATTTTCAGGGACTGGACGAATTCCTCGGCATCGGAGTCCTGCTGGGTTTCCAGAAGCCTGCGAACCCACTCGAAGTCCTTTTCCGTGCCGGCACCGGTGCCCTGCTTGTATTTCCAGTGGGCGGCAATGCCGTATTCCGCGGTCTCGTGCATTTCCCAGGTACGGATCTGCACCTCGAAGGGAATGCCCTGGGAGCCGATGACGGTGGTGTGGAGGCTCTGGTACATGTTGGGCTTGGGGGTGGAGATATAGTCCTTGAACCGGCCGGGCACCGGGTTGAACAGGTCGTGAACGTGACCCAGCACGTTGTAGCAGTCGGGGATGGTGTTCACGATGACCCGGAAGGCGTAGATGTCGTAAAGCTCGTCGATGCGCTTGCCCTGAGCCTGCATCTTCCGGTAGATGGAGTACACATGCTTGATCCGGCCATAGGTCTTGTTGGGAATGCCCACGGAGGAAAGCCGCTGGGTGATCTTGTCCTGAATGGTGCGCATGAACACCTCGTCCTGCTCCTTGTGGGCGTTCAGATAGTTCATGATCTCGTTGTAGGAATCGGGCACCAGGTACTTCAGGGCGATGTCCTCCAGCTCCCACTTGATCTTCTGCATACCAAGCCGGTGCGCCAGAGGCGCGTAGATGTCCATGGTCTCCTGGCATTTCTTCAGCTGCTTCTCCGGGGTCTGGTACTGCATGGTGCGCATGTTGTGCAGCCGGTCGGCGATCTTGATGAGCACCACCCGGATGTCCTTGGACATGGCCATGAACATTTTGCGCAGATTTTCCATCTGAGCCTGCTCGGAGGTGGAGAAGTTGGCTCGGGTCAGCTTGGTGACACCCTCCACAAGCTCGGCAACGGTGGAACCGAAGATGCGCTCGATGTCCTCGTGGGAGGCGTCGGTGTCCTCGATGCAGTCGTGAAGCAGCGCGCCCAGCACCGCGTCGCAGTCCAGACCCATTTCCGCTACGATCTGCGCCACAGCCAGGGGGTGAATGATATAGGGGGAGCCGTCCTTGCGCTTTTGCAGCTGGTGCTTGGCACTGGCGTAGTCCACGGCCTTGTTGATGAGGGTCCAGTCGGCTCCGGGAATGTGCTTGTTGATCGCCCGCTCCATGGCGGCATAGTGTTCTTCAAAGGTTTCCATGTTCTTCAGCTCTCTTTCGCGCGCAGCAGCCGCTGCATGGTCTGGCTGGTGGTCAGGTCAGCCTTTTCCGTTCCGGGGGTCAGCCGGATGGTGACGGATTTATGAAGCCGGGTGATTTCCAGCAGCCCCACATCCCGGAAAATATCCAGGCAGATGCTCAGCTGACCCAGGCTCAGGGGCTTGCCTGCCCAGCGGACGATCTTCCGGCACAGGCACAGAGGCGACTCCTGCACTTCCGTCCCGGCGCTTGCCAGATATCGCCAGACCATGGCCAGCATTGCCCGGTCGGGAAGGCAGGCGATATTCTCCCGGGACAGGTGCTCGCCCTTTTGCAGAGCGCGGTACAGGGAGGTCTCCGGGGAGCAGGCGGCCCGGCAGCTGGGACGGATGTCCAGAACGTTCATCTGGACGATCCGGTCTCCCCGATATTCGTTGATCTGGGGATGGAAGGCCACGTCCACCAGATCCCCAGGGGCAATGGAAACGCTCTGGGGGTTGGCGGAAAAGTAAATGGCACCGAAGGTGAAATGCCCCTTGCGCAGCCGCAGCCGCATGTGCCGGCCGCCGCCCACCATGCTGATCCGCTCAATGGTCAGCCCGGACATGGACAGCACCGGCTTGGGGCAGCCGTTGCCGCAGGGCTCCAGCGCGTTCAGCGAATCGATGCCCGGAATGGTCAGAAGCTCCGGGTCAATGGCGCAGTCGACATCCAGACTGGTGCGGGGCATGTCGTCCTGGTAGTAGTCTGCGGCCAGGGCGCAGATCTGACGGCGGAATTCCGGAATGTTCTTCCGGCTGATGGTAAAGCCCGCCGCCAGCTCGTGGCCGCCGTAGCTTTCCAGAAGGGGGGACAGGGTGCTTAAGGAAGCGAACAGATTGAAGCCGCCGTGGCTTCGGGAGCTGGCTTTGCCGTGCTCCCCGTCCAGGCAGATGAGGAAGGCCGGACAGGCGTATTCCTCGGCGATCCGGCTGGCCACAATGCCCACGACCCCCTGATGCCAGCCCTCATCCGCCAGGACGATGGCCTCCGGGGGCTTACCGGCAGGCAGCATGGCCACCGCCTGCCGGTAAATCTCCGATTCCACCGCCTGCCGCTGCCGGTTCAGGGCGCACAGCGCCTTGGCGGCGTCGCTTGCCTCCTGGGGATCGTCGGTCAGAAATAATTTCAGAGCCAGATCGATCTGACCCATCCGGCCTGCGGCGTTGATCCGGGGGGCCAGCATAAAGCCGATGGTGGAGCAGGTGACGGATTTGGGATCGCAGCCGCACTCGGCCATGAGAGCGGCAATGCCGGGACGCTTGGTGTGGGCCAGCAGCTCCAGCCCACGGGCGGCGAACACCCGGTTTTCCCCCCGCAGGGGCATCACGTCCGCCACGGTGCCCAGGCACACCATGTCGGCGTACTCGGACAGCACCGCCTCCGTGTCCCCACTCAGGGCGCAGGCCAGCTTGAAGGCAATGCCCACGCCGGAAAGATCCTTATGGGGGTAGCCCCCATCAGGCCGGTGGGGGTCAACCACCGCCACCGCCTCGGGCAGCGCGTCCTTGCATTCGTGGTGGTCGGTAATGACTAAGTCCATGCCCAGCTCCTTGCACAGCCGGGCTTCCGCTACGGCGGTAATGCCGCAGTCCACGGTGACGATGAGCTGAACCCCCTCGTCGTGAAGCTGATGCAGGGCGATGGCGTTCAGGCCGTAGCCCTCCTCCAGCCGTCCGGGGATGTAGCTGACGCAGTTGCCTCCGTGGCTGCGGAGGAAATCCGTCAGAAGACAGGTGGCGGTAATGCCGTCCACGTCGTAATCGCCGAATACCGCAATTTTTTCCTTGTTTTCGATGGCCAGCGCCACCCGTCCGGCGGCCAGAGCCATGTCCGTCATCGCGAAGGGGTCAGGCAGGGGCGCGCTGCGATCCAGATAATTCTTCGCCTGGGTACCGTCCTGAATGCCCCGGGCAGCCAGCACCATGGCAGACAATGGGGCGTAGCCCGCGCCGACCAGGGCGTTCACCGCCGTTATATCCGGCTTCTTCTCATTCCAAATTCCGTATTTCACCTTAGCACACATCCAGTAATAAGCATTTTCCTTACATTATAACAAAAAACCGGACAATGTACAATAGGAAGATGGAATTTTCTTTCATTCTCCCGGGGCGTGGCTCAGCTGCAGCGCAGCCACGGCGACCATGGGCGCGGCGATCATCCCGACAATGCCCCACAGGCGGCAGCCGATATACAGAGCGGCCAGCGTCACCAGCGGGTCAAGACCCAGATGCCGCCCCAGAAGCTTGGGCTCCAGAATGGAGCGGGTCAGGGCGGCGGTGGCGTAGACTCCGGCGATCCCCAGAGCCAGCACCCGGTTTCCTTGGAGAAAGCACACCAGAGCCCAGGGCACCAGCACCGTCCCCGTGCCGAAGACGGGCAGAGCGTCCACCAGAGCGATGGCGAAGGCCCACAGAAGGCTTCTGGGAATCCGCAGCAGGGTCAGCCCCGCCGCCGTGATGCAGAAGGTGACGCTCATCAGCTTCAGCTGAGCCGTCAGCCAGCTGCGAAGCGTCCGGCGAAGCCGTCTGAGACGGGCCAGCAGAATGTCCAGTTTGTCCTTGGGAATTTTCCCCGGAAGCCACTGGCGAATCCTCGGGAGCCGGGCGGAAATGAGAAAGGCGGAGAGAATCCCGGTGCCGAAGCCCAGGGCACTGTCCGGCAGACGACCCAGAATTCCGCCTGCCAGCCCCAGAAGCCAGGCGGTGATTTTGCCCAAAAGGGTACTTCCGTCAGAAAACAGCAGCCGCAGATTCTCCGTCAGCATGGGACGCAGACTTTGGGGCGCCCGGGCGGCCAGAGCCAGAAGGTTGGTCTGCACCAGGTCAAGCCCCGTCCGGGCGGCATCCTCCAGGCCGGGGAGAATCCCGGCCAGAGAGCGCAGCTGACGCAGAGCCGCGGCGCACAGCACCGTCAGCAGCAGTGCCAGAAAGCAGAAGGCCAGGCTTACCCCCAGAGCGGCGGCGGCCTGCCGGGGCAGCCGGAGCTTTTTTTCCAGAAAGCGCACCATAGGCTCCGCCGCCAGAGCCAGAGCCAGCCCCAGCAGGAAGGGTTGGATCAGAGGCAGCAGGAACCGCAGAGCCAGCCACACAAGGACAAGACCGACCAGAAGGGAGAGTATGTTTTTTCGGGGAAGACCCACGGCGAATGCTCCTTTCGATGGGAAGATAAGGGGTTGCTTTTTTAGAAATGTGTGCTACAATGACATCCGTGGAGAACAAATGTCGTTCTGCCGAAAACGGCAGCGGAGATATCAGGAGGTCGAACATGTCAACCAAACCCAAGTATTACATTGTGGAAGCGTCCGCGCTGCCAGAGGTTTTCCTGAAGGTAGCAGAGGCCAAGCGTCTGCTGTCCACCGGTGAGGCGGCCACGGTGAACGAAGCCACCAAAATGACGGACATCAGCCGCAGTGCCTTCTATAAGTACCGGGACGCGGTGCTTCCCTTTCAGAATATGATGACCGGCCGGATCATAACCTTCCAGCTGCTGCTGCACGACGAGCCGGGACTGCTGTCCCATATCCTGGTGGTATTTGCCGATGCCAAGGCCAACATCATCACCATCAATTCCATCGTGCCCACCAACGGCACGGCGGTGGTCACCATTTCCGCGGAGACCATGGATCTGACGGTGAGCCTGGAGGAGCTGCTGCGGCAGCTGGCAGCCACCCGTGGCGTGGTCAAGGCGGACGTCCTGGCGGGCTGAGAATCACATACCGGGAGGGGCAGAGATGCCCCTCTATTTCTTTGCGAAAGAGGGTTCCATTTCCATAAAATCCCCATAGCAACCCGAAACATTTTGACGCAGTACGTTAGGGCGGCCGGGGGATTCGTAGGAAGCACTGGATAAATTGACAAGAGCTGTGAGCGAGAGATTTTTCGGCCAATCAAGGCAGGAAAAGTGGAGGAATACTGGATGTATTTCCCACTTTTTCTGATGAAGAGTGGGCGAAAAAGATCCGCTCACAGCCGCAGACAATTTATTCAGTGTTTCCTAACGGGGGCGGCTTTTCGGCAGCACCCCTTGAGCCCGCTTACTTCTCAAGGTTCTTGCCGGGACAAGAACATGGATAAGAAGGGATCAGCACTGAAACATTGATTGAGAGTAAGGACAAAAAACTTTCTCTCATTTTGGGACGATGTGGGCATCGTCCCCTACAGGCGTTTCGGGGAATTCTCTTTCGTATTTGGGCAGTGCCTCCTTTTTTCGGCTGCTTTTTCGTCACATTCTGCCCTTCCTTGACATAGGCTGTGCCGGGAGGGAGGAATATGCTTCTTGTCCAGAAATACGGAGGAACGTCCCTGGCGGACGCCGGGCGGATCCGGGCGGCGGCCAGACGGTCGGCGGAGCTGTCCCGGCAGGGAAACCAGGTGGTGGTGGTCGTTTCCGCCCAGGGGGACACCACGGATGAAATGATCCGGCGGGCGGCTCAGCTCAACCGCCGCCGCGCCGCCCGGGAAATGGACACGTATCTTGCCGCCGGGGAGCAGATGTCCGCGGCTCTCATGGCCATGGCCATCGGTGCCATGGGCTGCGGCGCGGTGAGCCTCACCGGCTGGCAGGCGGGGATCCATACCGACGGGAACCATGCCAATGCCCGGATTCTGTCCGTGGACACGGGAAGAATTTCACGGGAGCTGGCGGCGGGGAGAATCGTAGTCGTGGCGGGCTTTCAGGGCGTGGCTCCGGACGGGGACATCACCACCCTGGGTCGGGGCGGCTCGGACACCACGGCGGTGGCATTGGCCGCCTGGCTCCGGGCGGATCGGTGCCAGATCTATACGGATGTAGACGGGGTGTACGACCGGGATCCCCGGGTGTTCCCGGATGCCAGACGGTTCCGGCAGATTCGCTATGACACCATGCTGGCCTTGGTGGAAAACGGAGCCCAGGTGCTTCACGACCGTTCGGTGCTGCTGGCCAGGGAGAAGGGGCTGGAGCTGGAGGTTCTGTCCGCCTTTACCGGCCAGCCGGGTACCATCGTCGGGAGGCTGGAATCATTCTAACCGAAATGGAAGAAGACTATTCAGGTCGATTTTCCAAATCCAGGGTCGTTCCGGCGGGCGCTTGCCTGCTGGGACGACCCTTTTGCGCGTTGGGAGTCTGGAGGATATGAATAAAGCGTGAAACAAATGCGAAAAAATTTTGACAAAATTGTGGCCGAATGATTGACAAGTTATTTCGTGTTTGATACATTATATATGTGTCTACAATAAGTAACGAAAACCGACAAACTTTGAGGAGGATGACCATGAAAAGACTCGTCGCGTTTTTCCTGACCCTTGCGCTGCTCGTTTCCTGCGTACCCGCTGCCTTGGCGGCACAGGCCGAGACACCGGAGGAAGCTCCGGCACTTCTGGAGGCGTACGAAACGACAGAGGAAACCACCGAGGCTCCCACGGAAGCCACGGAGGAAACCACGATAGCCACGGAGGCTACTGAAGAAGCCACGGAAGCTCCCACCAATGCCACTGAGGCGGCTACGGAGGCTGCCGAAGCCACTGAGACCACCGAGGCTCCCACGGAAGCCACGGAGGAGACCACCGAGGCTCCCACGGAAACCACGGAGGAAACCACCGCGACCACCGAAGAAACCACGGAAGCGACCACCGAAGAAACCACGGAAGCGACCACCGAGGAAACGCTCGCCCTCCTGGAAGAGGAGGAGCCGGAGGAAGACCAACTGGTGGAGAAGCAGACGGAGGATTTCTGGATTTACAATGCCAATGTCTATTGGCGTTACGATTCTGCCAGTAAGCTTTCCATCTCATGGGATGCCAAGGAGGACGCGGCTAGCTATGCACTCTATGAGTTGATATACAAAAATGGCCGTCAGACGGAAAAGAAAATCGGGACGACCAACACCGCGGAGATTACAATCAAAGCACCCAAGTACTGGCATGACTACTTAATTTATCCTTGCAGTGCTCCCAACGGTAAGGGTGAGCGAGGAGACGCCGCGTCTTTCGGCGATTGGTTCCCCCCGCAGGACTGGCGCAAAGCACCCAAGCTTACAGTCAAGCAGGATACATATTGGGAAAACTATGTTGAAGTCAAATGCAATTATGTTCCGGGCGCGGCGGAGTTCCTGCTAAAGGTTGATGACGCGGAGTACAGAATTGATGACTATGGCCGCTTCATCGATAGCGATGACAATGAGGATAAGGCGGATCTTCCCAAAGTTGAAGTCAAGGAGACTGCGCAGGACAAGGGCTATATCTCGTTCTGGGTGGGGGTTCCCACTGGACGCGATGATAGATTCACCGCGTATACATCGGAGGTTTCCTGCACTGCCTTTGGCGTAACGGACAGCGAAGGCACTATGGAATCCGGCACCCGGTCGAAGGTGACGAAGGTGAAAATAACACCTCTGTGGAACAAGGCACCCAAGATTTCCGTAAAGCAGACCTATGCGACGGAGCCGACGGTGACTCTGCGCGTGAACTTCAATGGCGAACCGGACTATTTTGACATTTACGACAATGGTAATTATGTTGAGACGGTTGATGCCGGATGGTACGGCTCCTCTACATATGAATTGCGGCTGAATTCCTATGCGGAGGATGATCCGGGTTATCAACCCGTTGGGAACCATACATTCAAGGTGGTGCCGGTCATAGAGCTGGACGAAGACGGCAGCTTTGCCTACGGTAAGGCCTCCTCTTCCAAGAAGGTAAAGGTGAAGATTTCCTGGAAGACGGATAAAATCAAGGTTAAGGCCAAGGAGGCGGAAGCTGGCCTTGTCAGCCTGGACTGGAACGATATTCCGGGTGTTGACGGCTATCAGGTCTGGCGTCAGGAAGGAAAGGGTAAGATTGAGGATCTCGGCTTCGTTGAGAACCCCTTCCTGGACTACATTCCGGTTCAGAGAGGTATCAAATATACTTTCACAGTGAAGGCTGTCTTTAACGGGGAGTTCAGTAATGGCAGTTCTGTTAAAATTACCCCGAAAAAAAAGCCTAAGGCGCAGCCGGATTACGCCGACAGCACCTATCGGGCACTGCTGATTGGCAATTACTACGATGGCGACCTGCCTGGCTGTGACAGAGATGCCAACACAATGGAAAACATGCTGAAATCCATGACCGCTACCCCTTATAACGCAATTACAAAGATAATCGACGCGGATGCCGACGAGATTTTGTCCAGCATTTCTAGGGCTTTCCGTGGAGCAAAGAACAGCGACGTGTCCTTGTTCTACTATTCCGGCCACGGCGCGGGCAAGACCGGCGACCTGATTGGTGCCGACTGGTATGGCGTATCCTTCAAGCGGCTTCGCGCGGAGCTGGACAAGATCCCCGGCGATAAGATTGTGATCCTGGACAGCTGCTACAGCGGAAATGCCATCAATAAGAGCGAGGCTGAGGAAGAAACTGAGATGGAAGCCTATGTTGATGCCGCCGTTGAGGCTTTCTCCAATAGCGTAACGCCCAAAGCCGGTGAACTGTCGAAGGGCAGATACTACGTCATCACTGCCTGCCGGAAAAATCAGACTTCACTTTCAGTGGGTGACGGTCAGGGAAACAGCTTCGGACTCTTTACCAAATACTTTGAGGAAGCCTGCGGATGGGATGAGGTAGGAGACTGCAGCCTTGACATGATTGCGGACTTCAACCAGGACGGGATGATCGCTCTCAACGAGGCTTACAGAAAAACCAGCGCGCTGGTCAGCGCGTGGGCTGATGGCGACTCCAAAATTCAGGTCACTCGTGTCAATCCTGAGTACAGCAGCTTTATCCTCTTCGGAAGAAAGTAAGTTCTTACAAAAATCCGCCAGTGCCGGGCAGGCACTGGCGGATTCTCTGCCCGAAAAATCAAAAAATACCCCTTGACAATGAGGGGCAGCTGTGCTAAAATGCATGGGTAATCAAGAAGGCTGAACATCCGCCTCACCGTAAGCTATGCGAAACGGTTCATATTCCCGTCCCCCTTTTTGGGACATTCAGGAATTATGCGGATGCTTTGGCATCCGCTTTTTGTTGTTTATTTGGAGGTGCTTACCATCGCAAAGTTAGACCATCAGCTCAATGAGGAGATCCGGGATAAGGAAGTCCGCCTGATCGGTGCCGACGGTGCCCAGCTGGGGATCGTTTCTTCCGCCGAGGCCAACGCCATGGCAGAGGAGCAGGGCATGGATCTGGTGAAGATTTCTCCCAACGCGGTTCCCCCCGTCTGCAAAATCATGGACTATTCCAAATTCTGCTACGATCAGAAGAAGCGGGAGAAGGATGCCAGAAAGAACCAGCGGGTTGTGGAAATCAAGGAGATCCGCATGAGCCCCAGCATCGACACCAATGACCTGAACACCAAGATCAAGGCTGCTCAGAAGTTCCTGGCAGACGGCAATCGGGTGAAGGTCAGCGTCCGCTTCCGCGGCCGCGAGATGGCTCATACCAACATTGGTGAGAAGCTGCTCCTGGACTTTGCCGCCAGCTGCGCGGAGATCGCCGGCATGGAAAAGAGCCCCAAGCTGGAAGGTCGCTTCATGGCGATTTTCCTGACCCCCAGAAATAGCAAGTAAGTCATTCATTACCAAAGAGAATCGGAAGGAGAACCACCTATGCCCAAGCTGAAGACCCATAGCGGTGCGAAGAAGAGATTCAACCTGACCGCCAGCGGTAAGGTCAAGAGAGCCCGCGCTTTCAAGAGCCACATCCTGACCAAGAAGACCACCAAGCGTACCCGCCATCTGCGCGCAACCGCTTACGCTGACCAGACCAATGTCAGCGCCATCAAGGAAATGATTCCCTACAAGTAAGGCAGAAGGAGGATACTGAGAAATGGCAAGAGTAAAAGGCGCGATGATGACGCGCAAGAGAAGAAACGCTACCCTGAAGCTGGCCAAGGGCTACTGGGGTTCCAAGTCCAAGCACTTCAAGATGGCCAAGCAGCAGGTCATGAAGTCCGGCAACTACGCTTTCAAGGGTCGTAAGCAGAAGAAGCGTGATTACCGCCGCCTGTGGATCGCCCGGATCAGCGCGTCCGTGGCTCCCTACGGCATGAACTACTCCACCTTCATGAACGGTGTGAAGAAGGCCGGCATCGAGATGAACCGGAAGAGCCTGTCCGAGATGGCTATCCAGGACACCGCCGCGTTCGCCGCTGTGGTGGCCAAGGCCAAGGCTGCTCTGAACTAAGAAAGCAAGACCCTGTCGGGGATTCCGACAGGGTCGTTTTCTGTGTAAGGGTGCCGTAATCCGTTTGTAGGGGTCGATGCCCTCATCGACCCGTGCCTGCGCACCAATGATAATCGGAAAGGGGTCGATGAGGGTATCGACCTGAAATCGGTTGGGGGGGGTGAAAAATGTGGAACTGAAATGGACAGCAAGCCGGGAAGGACGGCTTTCCTCTTTCCTGCGGGGGGAGCTGAATCTGTCCACCGGGCTGATGAACAAGCTCAAATGGGGGGACTTTCTCCGGGTCAACGGCACCCCTCAGCGTACCAATTACCGGGTGCTGCCCGGGGACATCATCACCGTGGCATTTCCTGCGGAAATCCCGGATTATCCGGCGGAGGACGGAAAGCTGTCCATCCTCTATGAGGACGAGGCCATTCTGGCGGTGGATAAGCCTGCCGGAATGCTGATCCACCCTTCCCGGGCGAAAAATACCGGGACGCTAGCCAATCTGGTGGCGGGCTATTACCGGAAAACCGGCCAGAGAATGGCCTTCCACCCTTTGACCCGGCTGGATCGGGACACCTTCGGCATTGTGCTGCTGGCGAAAAACGCCTACGTCCACACCCGGCTTCAGGAAAACGGGGCGAAGAAAACCTATCACGCCCTGGTCTATGGCAGGCCGGAGGGGGACAGCGGCACCGTCGACGCGCCTATCGCCCGGCGGGAAAAGCCCAGCTTGCTGCGTTATGTCAACCCAGAGGGCAAGCCCTCGATGACCCGGTGGCATCTTTTGGAAGCGGGGGAGGGCTGGAGCAAGCTGGCTCTCCAACCCATCACCGGCAGAACCCACCAGCTTCGGGTGCACTGCGCCTACATGGGCTTTCCTATCCTGGGAGACCCCCAGTACGGAAGCGAGGAATCCCAGGCCTTTTCCGCCCGGTGGGGTCTGGGTCATCAGATGCTCTGCGCGAAAATCCTGGAATTTCCCCATCCTGTTACCGGAAAGCCCATGATTTTGCGGTCGAATCTGGATGTTTTCCTATAAAAGTCCGATGATATCCCTCAGGCTGTCCGCCCTGGCGTAGACCCGGGACAGGGTGTCCTCATCCGGCTGATCCTGGTCGGGGATCACCACGCTCAGACAGCCTGCCCGGCTGGCGGAGAGAATTCCGGAGGGGGAGTCCTCCAGGGCAAGGCAGCTTCCCGGAGTCAGCCCCAGCACTGCCGCGCCCTTGAGATAGATGTCCGGCTCCGGCTTGCCGTGAGGCACGTCATAGGCGGTGATAATGGTTCCGAACCGGTGGTACAGCCCCAGAGGCTCCAAGTAAGCCCGAATCCGGGTCTGGGGGGAGGAGCTGGTCACGGCTCTGGGAATGTGCCGCGCGTCCAGAGCGTCCAGCAGCTCGTAAATTCCCGGCTTGGGGGCGACGCCGTTTTCCAGAACGTAGGCATCCATCAGCTCGATCCGCTTTTTCCGGATGGTTTCATAGTCGGCTTTCTCGCCGAACAGCGCGTGGAGCTTCTTCTGACCCAGGTCGTGGTTCAGGCTGCGCATTTGAAGAGACTGCGCCTTCGTCATGGGAAAGCCATAAACCATGCAGGCCTCCCGCCAGAACCGGGAGTACATCCACTCCGAGTCCACCACCAGCCCGTCCATGTCGAATAACACTCCCGAAACGGGAGCTTTTTCTTTATACAGCGTCAGCATTCGCAATTCTCCTCTCTTTTCCGGTATCATACCATAACTTTTCAAAAGGAACAAGGAAAATAAAACTAGGAATTTTGAAACAAATGTGCTATGATATGCCCAAGAGGTGAGTGACCCATGGAAGAAAAGGAAGAATTGGAAAAGCAGGAGCCCTATGAGCCACGGCCAGCCTGGCAGGTCTGGGGAGCCAGGATCGGCCTGGTACTGTTTCTCCTGTTTGTGATCTGGCAGATTGGCAGCATTGCCAGAGGCGGCGTGTAATGCGGATCCTGGGAATCGATCCGGGCTACGGCATTACGGGCTTCGGTCTCATTGAAGCGGGGCGGGGGCAGTATAAATTGCTCAACTGCGGTGCCATCACCACGCCGCCGAACACGGATTTTCCCTGGCGGCTGGAAGTGATCTACAACGACATGGCGGAGCTTCTGCGGGTGTCCCAGCCGGAGGCGGTGGCCATCGAAGAGCTGTTCTTCGGCCACAACGTGACCACGGGCATCAACGTGGCTCAGAGCCGGGGGGTTATTTTATTGGCCGTCCGGCAGGCGGGGGTGCCGATTTTTGAGTACAAGCCCATGCAGGTCAAGCAGGCGGTGGTGGGCTACGGCAACGCCACCAAGCACCAGGTGCAGGATATGACCAAGCGGCTTCTGAAGCTGCCCGCCATCCCCAAGCCCGACGACGCGGCGGACGCGGTGGGCATTGCCCTGTGCCACGCCCGCTCCAGCACGTCTCTGCTTGCCCAGGCTCAGGCCAAAGGCCGCTGACATTTGGAGGAATTTCTATGCTATATTATGTATCCGGCAAGGTGGCCGTCCTGGAGCCGAGCCTTGCGGTCATTGACTGCGGCGGCGTGGGCTATGGCTGCCGGGTGACGGCCTATACCGCCGGACAGCTGAAGCTGAACCAGAACGCCCGGCTTTTTATCACCGAGTCCATCCGGGAGGATGCCTTTGATCTTTACGGATTTTCCAGCCGGGAGGAGCAGCGGTGCTATGAGCTGCTGACCTCCGTCAACGGCGTAGGACCCAAGGCCGCCATGGCCATCCTGTCCTCCGGCGGCCCCCAGAACTTTACTTTGGCCGTGATGACCGGGGACGAGAAAATGCTCACCGCCGCCCAGGGCATCGGCAAGAAAATCGCCCAGCGGATCATCCTGGAGCTGAAGGACAAGATCGGCGGAAGCGGCATGGAGCTGGACTTTTCCGCCGGAACCGGGGTCGCCGCGCCGGCGCAGCAGGGAAGCAACGCCGCCCTTGCCAGCGCGGCACTCCAGGAGCTGGGCTATTCTCCTGCGGAGATCAGTCTGGCACTGAAGGGGGCAGACCCCAACGCGACGACCGAAGAGATGGTGCGCCATGCCCTCCGGGCCATGGTCATGAAGGGATAAAATCGTATGAGCTTGGAATTTTCACAGGAACTGGACGAACCCATTGTGTCCCCGGCTTTTGAACCCCAGGACGCCGGGGAGATCGGCTTGCGGCCAAAGCTGCTGGCGGATTACACCGGCCAGGAGAAGGCAAAGGGCAATTTGTCCGTCTATATTGAAGCCGCCCGGCGGCGCAATGAGCCGCTGGATCATGTGCTCCTCTATGGTCCTCCGGGTCTGGGCAAAACCACCCTGGCCGGGGTCATTGCCAACGAAATGGGGGCGGGCATCCGGGTCACCTCCGGCCCGGCCATCGAAAAGCCCGGGGATCTGGCGGCACTGCTGACTAACCTGAATCCGGGAGACATCCTGTTTATCGATGAGATCCACCGCTTAAACCGGGTGGTGGAGGAAATTCTCTACCCGGCCATGGAGGATTTTGCCATTGACATCATCGTGGGCAAAGGCCCCAGCGCCAACTCCATCCGGCTGGATCTGCCCAAATTCACCCTGGTGGGAGCCACCACCCGGGCAGGCCAGCTGTCCGCCCCTCTGCGGGATCGGTTCGGCGTGAACCTGCGGCTGGAGCTGTACACCCCGGAGGAGCTGGCGAAGATCGTCACCCGGTCGGCAACCATTCTGGGGATGCCCATTGATCCGGAGGGAGCCATGGAGATCGCCTCCCGGAGCCGGGGCACTCCCCGGATCGCTAACCGGTTCCTGCGCCGGGTTCGGGATTTTGCCGAGGTCATGGGCGACGGCACCATCACGAAGGAGGCGGCGGAGCTGGCACTGAAACGGCTGGAGGTAGATAAGCTGGGTCTTGACAACATCGACCGGCGGATGCTCACCGCCATCATCCAGAACTACAGCGGCGGTCCGGTGGGTCTGGAGACCCTGGCTGCTACCATCGGCGAGGAAGCGGTGACCTTGGAAGACGTGTATGAGCCGTACCTTATGCAGCTGGGCTTCCTGACCCGAACGCCGCGAGGCCGGTGCGTCACCGCCCAGGCTTATGACCACCTGCACATCCCCTATGAGGGGCAAACCCAGTTTGGTATCTGAGGAAACTCTGAAAATTGCATAAAGAGGAAAAAATTCTGGTAAAATTTTTTATTTAGGATTGACAAATCCGGCCCAGGTGTGTATAATCCGAATTATGGCAGTGTTTGCCATGAATTTATTACGACCCTGCGTTATATCATTTTCTGGTGGGATTTCACGGGGCAACAAACCGAAGAGAGGTATTTTTCATGTACGAAGACAAGACTTTAGTTTGCAAGGAGTGCGGCAAGGAGTTCGTGTTCACCGCCGGTGAGCAGGAGTTCTACGCGGAGCGGGGCTTCCAGAACGAGCCTCAGCGCTGCAAGGCTTGCCGTGACGCTCGCAAGAACGCCACCCGTGCCCCCCGTGAGTTCTACACCGCGACCTGCGCCCGCTGCGGCGGCGAGGCCAAGGTGCCCTTCCAGCCCAAGACCGACCGCCCCGTGTACTGCAGCGAGTGCTTCGCTCAGATGCGCGCCAACGGCTAAGCCGGAAAAATTGCATGAAGATAACGGAGCCGAAGTTTCGGCTCCGCTATTTTTTGCTGAAATGCGCTATAATATTTAGGTGGACTATAAATAGAGCATGTCATTGCGAACCAGCGTCGCAACGCTGGTGTGGCAATCCGTTTCCCACTCTGGGGGAGCTGTCACGAGGTGACTGAGAGGGTAAAATTCGCCCTCTCTGCCCCATCCGGGGCACCTCTCCCATAGGGAGAGGCAAGTGACCCTCATCCGTCTCGTGCTTGCGGGGGACGCGCGAGCCACTTTCCCCGCGGGGGAAGGCTTGGAGATGCGGATTGCAAACCAGTGACATCGGTCGCTGGTTTGCAATGACTGGCGCTATACGAGACAGCGCGTCTATCTTTCATTCCGTATCCGATTTTCAAGCCTTCCGGACTGGATCACCGGGGGCTTGGGGTCTGCCGCCTCCCAGGAAAGGGGCTTTTTTTCGTCCTCTTTCATGCTTCCTCACCTCGCGCATAGTATGTGCCGGGAGGAAGGAAACATACAATTTCGAATAATTTGTGAACTCTTTCTGAATCCTATTGCAATATTTCATAAAATCTGCTAGTATGTAGCACGCTACATAAATCGGGAGGTGATTGCGGTGCCTGTGCATTTTGGCCATCTGATCCGCATTCTTCACTGGTGCTGTGACCAGGAAATGACCGAAAACTTGGAAAAAATG
>ERZ808242.899-NODE-899-length-19228-cov-3.645022_pt1 | contig 19228 bp, 10 predicted proteins | sample MGYA00521244_ERZ808242 | MGnify/ENA primary metagenome ERZ808242 (study PRJEB31516, sample SAMN03275573) | gut metagenome | biome: mammalia-associated habitat; material: feces | host: Papio cynocephalus | place: Kenya | collected 2012-07-27 ... | reverse complement strand
TTCTTCTCCATTCACAACACGAAGACCGCCCTGTGCAAGTGCAAGAAGCTCATCTTCGCCCGGATATACAGTAAATGGAGCGATCCATTCGCAGCGGGATTTCAGACCGGCTACAACACCCTTATCATAAGCAATACCGCCTGTTACGATGATCTGGTCAACCTTGCCCTCAAGGACAGTAGCCATAGCACCGATGTTCTTAGACATCTGCTGGATGAATGCATCACGTACTTCTGCAGCCTTTGTATCGCCTTCGTCAACCATCTTTTCTACATCACGCATATCGTTTGTTCCAAGATAAGCATTGAAGCCGCCGTTACCGACTAATTTCCTGTAAACCTCAGCTTCTGTATATTTGCCGGAGAAGCACATTTTTACAAGTGCACCAACAGGAACTGCGCCTGCACGCTCCGGAGAGAATGCACCGTCGCCGTCAAGAGCATTGAAGATATCGATGACCTTGCCATGCTTGTGAGGACCTACGGAAACACCGCCGCCCATGTGAACAACGATCAGATTCAGGGAGTCATAAGACCTGCCGATTTCCTTTGCATATCTCTTAGCAACTGCTTTCTGGTTCAGTGCATGGAAGACAGAAGTTCTTGGGAGCTCCGGAACACCTGAATAACGGGAAGTTGGGATCAGCTCGTCTACAACAACCGGATCAACGATAAAAGAAGGAACGCCGATGGAATCGCCGATCTCTCTTGCAAGGATACCGCCGAGGTTGGAAGCATGCTGTCCCTGTCTGCCGATCTTTAAGTCATTTAAAAGATCATCTGTTACTGCATAAGTACCGCCCGGGATCGGTTTTAACATACCACCGCGGCCAACAACGAAATCAAGTGAATTGATGTCGAAATCTTTTTCCTTTAACAGATTCACGATAATTTCTTTACGGAAGTCTTTCTGATCAAAAATAGTTGCATATTTTGCGATCTCTTCTGTGGAGTGACGCAGTGTTTCTTCAAATAATAATGTTTCATCTTCAAAAACGCCGATCTTTGTAGAAGTAGAACCGGGATTGATAATTAAACTCTTCTTAGACATAACTGTTTCCTTTCTTTATGAAAATATATTATTTCATCATCTTTTCTGCCATAACAGCTGCAAGTGCAATGGAATTTACCTTTGTCTCGCATGTGTCGGAACGGGATGTCAGGATAACCGGTGCCTGGGTACCTGTTAAGATGTTACCGTTCTTAACCGGAACCATATGTACGATTGCCTTGTATACAAGGTTACCGGCATGGATATCAGGGAACAGAAGAATATCTGCATCACCTGCGATCTTACGGTTAAGTGCGCCCTTTTCGGCTGCAGCTTCTCTGTAAAGTGCAATATCAAGAGAGAGTGGTCCGTCAACGATACAGCCTTTGATCTCGCCTCTTTCATTCATTTCTGTCAGCTGCTGTGCATCTACAGTAACAGGCATCTTCGGATTGACAACTTCAACCGCTGCAAGCGGGGCAACCTTTGGATTCTCAACGCCGCAGGCATTTGCAACTTCAACGGTATAGTTGATGATGTTCACCTTATCTTCCAGTGTAGGATATGGAATAAATGCCACATCAGTAAAGAATAACAGACGGTCGATCCCCGGAATTTCAAATACACAGACATGAGATAACGGTTTGCCTGTACGAAGACCACATTCCTTGTTCAGAACACTCTTTAAGAATGTCTTTGTGTCGAGAAGACCCTTCAGATACATATCGGCTTTTTTGTCATGTACCAGTTTAACGGCTGCAAGAGAAGCTTCTACAGTGTCTTCTACATTGACGATCTCATAATCGGCTAAATCCATATCGATCGTAGCAGCGATCTCTCGGATCTTTGCTTCGTCACCGACAAGAATGGAATCGGCAATGCCACGTTCCTTAGCAGCCTTGACAGCTTCCAGAACAGCCTTGTCCTGTGCGCAGGCTACAGATAATTTCTTCTTTGAGCAAGAAGATACCTTTGACAATAATTCATCAAAATTTTTTGCCATTTTTTACACCTCATTTGTCTTATTCTTCTTCTGGGGAAACCCCATTTGTTAAAATTCTAACACTAAAAGAGCGAAAAAGCAATGATTCAGCCTCTTTCTATTCATAAAAATTTAACTTTCTTAACCATCCTTTCATGTTGAATCATCTATGTAAATCTGTTACAATGTACATTAGGTTTTATCCTGAATAACTCTGCTTTGTGCAGAGAACAGTAGGAGTTAAGGCAAATTATGAAAATGATAGAAAAGGTATTCGGAACCCACAGCGAACGGGAACTGAAGCGTATTGAGCCAATCGTGGAGAAGATCGAATCTTATCGCGATACGATGCGTGCACTGTCAGATGAAGAATTAAGAGGCAAAACAAAAGAGTATAAAAAGCGTCTTGCGGAAGGCGAGACACTTGATGATCTTCTGCCGGAGGCATTTGCGACAGTCCGTGAGGCTGGTAAACGTGTTCTGAATATGGAGCATTACCGGGTACAGCTCATTGGTGGTATTATCCTGCACCAGGGACGTATCGCTGAAATGCGTACCGGTGAAGGTAAGACACTCGTATCCACACTGCCTGCTTATCTGAATGCGCTGGAAGGAAAGGGCGTACATATCGTTACGGTCAATGACTATCTGGCAAAGCGTGATGCGGAGTGGATGGGACAGATCCACGAATTTTTAGGACTGACGGTCGGTGTTGTACTCAATGACTTAAAGCCGGAGGAAAGACGGGCAGCTTACAACTGCGATATCACTTATGTCACGAATAATGAACTCGGATTCGATTATCTGCGTGACAATATGGTTATTTATAAGGAACAGCTTGTACTTCGTGATCTGCATTATGCGATCATCGATGAGGTCGATTCTGTTCTGATCGATGAAGCGCGTACACCGCTGATCATTTCCGGGCAGAGCGGTAAGTCGACAAAGCTGTATGAGGCATGCGATATCCTGGCACGCCAGCTTAAGCGTGGTAAAGACCAGGAAGAGCAGTCCAAGCTGGATATCATGATGGGTATCGAACAGGAAGAAGACGGTGATTTCATCGTTAATGAAAAGGATAAGCTGGTCAATCTGACTGCAGAAGGTGTGGAAAAGGTTGAAAAGTTCTTCCAGATCGATAATCTGGCAGATCCGGAAAATCTGGAGATCCAGCATAATATCATTCTGGCACTGCGTGCACACAATCTGATGTTCCGTGATCAGGATTATGTTGTAAAAGACGATCAGGTCTTCATTGTAGATGAGTTTACCGGACGTATCATGCCGGGACGTCGTTTTTCCGACGGCCTGCATCAGGCGATCGAAGCAAAGGAACATGTAAAGATCAAGAGAGAAAGCAAAACACTGGCAACTATCACCTTCCAGAATTTCTTCAACAAGTTCGAAAAGAAGGCAGGTATGACAGGTACTGCTTTAACAGAAGAAAAAGAATTCCGTGATATTTACGGAATGGATGTTATCGAGATCCCGACAAACCGCCCTGTCATCCGTAAGGACTGGGAGGATGCAGTTTACAAGACAAAGAAAGAAAAACTGCATGCGGTTGTGGAAGCTGTCAAGGAAGCACATGACAGAAAACAGCCGGTTCTGGTCGGTACGATCACGATCGAAGCATCCGAAGAGATCAGCAGACTCTTAAAGAGAGAAGGTATCCCGCATAAGGTATTAAATGCCAAGTTCCATGAGCTGGAAGCTGAGATCGTTGCAGATGCAGGTATCCACGGATCCGTTACGATCGCTACCAACATGGCAGGCCGTGGTACGGATATCAAGCTGGATGATGAATCAAAAGCCGCAGGCGGTCTGCGTATCATCGGTACGGAACGTCATGAATCAAGACGTATTGATAACCAGCTCCGCGGTCGTGCAGGTCGTCAGGGAGATCCGGGTGAATCCCGTTTCTATATTTCCTTAGAGGATGATCTGATGCGTCTGTTCGGCTCAGACCGTATGATGGCAATGTTCAATGCACTCGGTATCGAGGAAGGACAGCAGATCGAGCATAAGATGCTGACAAAGGCGATCGAGACAGCCCAGAAGAAGATCGAAAGTAACAACTACGGTATCAGAAAGACTCTTCTGGAATACGATCAGGTCATGAATGAACAGAGAGAGATCATCTATGCAGAGCGTCTCCGTGTACTGAATGGAGAAAGCATGCGTGATGTAATCTATAAAATGATCACGGATATCGTGGAAAATGCAGTAGATTCCTGCATTTCCGATGACAGAAGCAGTGATGACTGGGATCTGGCCGAACTGAACCAGCTTCTTCTGCCGATCATTCCGTTAAAGCCAGTGATCCATCCGGATATCAAGGGCATGAAGAAGAATGAACTGAAACATTCCCTGAAGGAAGAAGCTGTGAAACTGTATGAAAGCAAGGAAACAGAATTCCCACAGCCTGAAGCGATCCGTGAGGTAGAGCGTGTGATCCTTCTGAAAGTCATCGACCAGAAGTGGATGTCACATATTGATGATATGGAGCAGCTCCGTCAGGGTGTTGGACTGCAGGCATACGGACAGAGAGATCCGCTGGTAGAATACAAGCTGGCAGGCTATGATATGTTTGATGCCATGACAGTAGCGATCCAGGAAGATACGGTCAGACTGCTGTTCAATGTCAGAATCGAGCAGAAGGTAGAGCGTGAGCAGGTTGCAAAGGTAACAGGAACCAATAAAGACGATTCCACACCGAAAGGACCTGTCAGAAGAGAAAGTGAAAAGATCTATCCGAACGATCCGTGTCCGTGCGGAAGCGGAAAGAAATATAAGAACTGCTGCGGCAGAAAGGTACAGTAGAAAGCTGTAGCAGCTATAAAGGTGGTGAGCAGAGTGGTCGAACTCGATCAGTTAAAACAGGAACTTTTATCCTACGAATCTCCACTTGCGGAAGTAAGGGATTCACTTTGACATCGCTGATAAAGAAAAGCGAATCGAAGAATTAGAACGGGAGATGGAAGCACCGGGCTTTTGGGATGATGCTGACAAAGCACAGGAAAAGTCGAAGCTTCTCAAAGGGTTAAAAGATGATGTAGAGACATGTGCACATCTGTACCAGCAGTACGAAGATATCGAGACGCTGATCCAGATGGGCTATGAAGAAAACGATGAAGAGCTTGCACAGGAAGCGAGAGAAGAATTTGACAGCTTTGTGCAGACTCTGGAAAATATCAAGATCCGTACGCTGCTTTCGGGAGAGTATGACAAATGTAATGCGATCCTGAAGCTGAATGCGGGTGCAGGCGGAACGGAAAGCTGTGACTGGGCGCAGATGCTGTATCGAATGTATACAAGATGGGCAGAGCGCAAAGGGTTTACGGTAGAAGAGCTGGACTTCCTGGAAGGCGAAGAAGCCGGTATCAAATCGGTCACATTCCAGGTAAACGGCGAGAATGCCTATGGCTATCTGAAGTCTGAAAAGGGGGTACACAGACTGGTGCGTATTTCTCCCTTCAATGCACAGGGAAAGCGCCAGACTTCATTTGTATCGCTGGATGTAATGCCGGATATTGAAGAAGATGTGGATGTGGAGATCAGGGATGAAGATCTTCGTATCGACACATACCGGAGCTCCGGAGCCGGTGGACAGCACATCAATAAGACGTCTTCCGCGATCCGTATCACGCATCTGCCGACAGGTATTGTGGTACAGTGCCAGAACGAACGAAGCCAGCATATGAACAAGGACAAAGCAATGCAGATGCTGCGTGCAAAGCTGTATATGCTCAAACAGGAAGCAAATGCGGAAAAGCTGTCTGATATCCGTGGTGAGGTTACGGAGATCGGATGGGGCAATCAGATCCGTTCTTACGTCATGCAGCCGTACACCATGGTCAAAGATACAAGAACCGGGGCTGAGACAGGTAATGTAGATGCGGTCTTAGACGGTGATATCGATAAATTCATCAATGCATATCTTAAATGGAAAAGCCTGGGCAATTAAGCCCGGGCTATATATATGAATGTAAAACATTCATATATATAATGATGCGCACTCACGCGAAGCGGAAAATATATGCCATGAGGAAGAACCTCATGGCATATCGCGTTCGGCGCAGGAGTTTCGCAAGCGAAACTCCATTTATATAATATGATACCAACAGAAAAAACATATAGTAAACAATCGATAGTGTAGACGACCGAGATTTGCGGAGCACTTGCCACAGCGGAGAGACCGCAACGCTTTTTTGCGGCTGGAGCGTGGCAAATGTGCTCTGCAAATCGCAGGGGAGTCAAACGTGATTGCTTACTATATGTTTTTTTATTTACATTATTATAAATTATTTATACTTCGGAACTCTCTCAAAGTAAGACTTTGTTTCGGCTACGATCACGCCGGATAATGCGATCAGAGCTACCAGGTTAGGCAGTGCCATCAGACCGTTGAAGATATCAGCGATCGTCCAGACAGCGGAGATCGTCATGAAAGGTCCGATCAGAACAGCCAGAATGTAGATCCAGCGATATACATGTACGACCTTCTGATTGCCATGGCAGAGGTATTCGAGACAACGCTCAGAATAGTAATCCCAGCCAAGGATCGTTGTAAAGGCAAAGAAGATCAGACAAAGCATTAAAATAAAGGAGCATGCCTTGTCAGGAAGCGGAAGTCCACGCTGGAATGCTGCAGTTGTAACGGCAACACCTTCCAGACCGATGTTCCATGTATCTGTGATGACAATGGCAAGACCGGTCATGGTACAGATGATCAGTGTGTCGATAATGGTTCCCATCATGGAAACAAGTCCCTGTCTTACAGGTTCTTCTGTATGAGCAGCGGCTGCAGCGATGGGTGCGCTGCCAAGACCGGCCTCATTGGAGAAGATACCACGGGCAATACCTTTCTGCATGGCAAGCAGGACTGCACCGAGAGCACCACCTGCGGCAGCACGCAGACCAAATGCGCTCTGGATGATCGTTACAAAAGCTCCTGGGATTTTTGTAACATTACAGATCAGGATGGCAATGGCAGCGATCACATAGATCACAGCCATAAATGGTACGACAATCTGTGAAACCTGTGAGATTCTCTTTAAACCGCCGATGACGACAAGACCGACACAGATCGCAAGGATCAGGCCTGCGATCACAACGGACCAGGAATAATTACGTCCGAATAAAGAGATCATATGTATGTTATCAGGATCAAAGAAGTTGTTGGCTGCACTTGTGATACCGTTTACCTGGGTAAAAGTACCGATACCGAAAAGACCAACGCCAACGCCAAAGAAAGCGAAAAGCTTTGCAAGCCATTTCCATTTTTCTCCCATACCTTTTTCAATATAGTAGAACGGGCCGCCCACAATATGCCCGTCTTCTGCAACAGTACGATATTTTACGGCAAGAAGACCTTCCGAATATTTGGTGGCTGTTCCTAAAAAGGCTGCAATCCACATCCAGAATAATGCGCCCGGACCACCGGCTACGATAGCTGTTGCAACGCCGACGATATTACCGGTTCCGATCGTTGCGGATAACGCGGTACAAAGTGCAGCAAAGCTGGATACTTCACCATCCAGATCCTCGGATTCCGAATGAAACATATAATGGATCGCGCGTGGGAGTTTAGTGACCTGCAGACATCTGACACGGATCGTCAGATAGATGCCTGTGGCAAGGATGAGTACGATCAGGGGAACGCCCCATACGAAGTCATCGATTGCTCCAAGTAGATTGTTGATAGTTTCTAACATTTTTGTGTTCCTTCCTCTCTTCGTCATGATTTGACTCTAAAGAGAAGAACATGCAATACGTATCAGATATGTAATGCTCTGTCCTTTGTGCCTGAGAGATTGGCTGTAAGCCGTACACCTTCGGCGCTCTCTTCCCAAAGAGGGTGAGAGACTCTCCAGAGTGGTTACCCATAGATAATAAGTTATCATAGCATACAGTCCGTGTCAAATAGCATATCACAATTTCTACACACTTTTTTCACAAAATCATATCCTTTTTTTCACAATTCCAAATTATGATAGGAGCAAATATAAGATGGTACAGGGAGGCAGACCATGATAGAAGTAAATCATCTGACGAAAAAATATGGCAATCATGTTGCAGTGGATGATTTGTCCTTTCAGGTAGAAGAAGGGCAGATATATGGCTTTTTGGGTCCGAATGGGGCAGGAAAATCAACCACGATGAACATGCTGACTGGTTACTTGGGAGCAACCAGTGGAGAAATTAAGATTGACGGACATGATATTTATAAGGAACCGGAGGAAGCAAAGAAGAATATTGGCTATCTGCCGGAACTTCCGCCTGTTTATGATACCATGACTGTGAAAGAATATCTGGCATTTGTGGCAGAGCTGAAGAAGATCGATAAAAGTGAGAGACAGAAACAGATCGGGGAGGTCATGGAACTGACAAAGATCACATCCATGCAGGACAGACTGATCCAGAATCTTTCCAAAGGTTATAAACAGAGAGTCGGTCTGGCGCAGGCGATTTTAGGGTATCCGAAGATCATTATCTTAGATGAGCCGACGGTCGGTCTGGATCCGATGCAGATCATAGAGATCAGACAGCTGATCAAGAGTCTGGGTAAGAAGCATACAGTAATTTTGAGTTCTCATATTTTGCCGGAGGTCAGTGCGGTCTGCGATCATATTATGATCATTGCACATGGCAGACTGGTAGCAAGTGACACACCGGAAAATCTGAGCCGGCTGATGAGCGGCGATAATGTGCTTTCCATGCAGCTTCACGGTACAGAAGAGGCAGTCAGGGCTGCGGAAAGAGATCTGAAAGACAAATATACAGCTATTGAAGAAGTGCATGTATCACACAGTCCGGAAAATGATCTGTGGCAGATGGAGCTTCATTATAAAAAGGAAGTGGATCTGCGGGAAGAGATCTTCTATTATATGGCAGAGCATAAGCTGCCGATCTATGAGATGAAGATGACAAGTAAATCCCTGGAGGATGTATTCCTGGAACTGACAAAAGAACAGGAGAACGGAAAAACAGCCGGGCAGGATGCAGCAGAGACTGCTGAAACAGAAGAAACACAGACGGCAGAAACAGCGCAGAAGGAGGAGACAGACAATGCTGGCGATATGGAAAAGGGAATTTAAGAGTTATTTACATACGGTGATAGGCTGGCTGTTCATGGCAGCGATCCTCTTTTTTGTCGGATTGTACTTTACTGCGACCAACCTGTTATATGGCAGTGCTTACTTTTCAAATGTGATCAGTGCGTGTGGATTTATCCTGCTTCTGGCAGTTCCGATCCTGACGATGCGGTGTCTTGCGGAGGAACGGAAGAATAAAACCGACCAGCTGATTCTGACAGCACCGGTTTCTCTCGGAAAGATCATTGCAGGAAAATTTCTGGCACTGGCTTCTGTCTTTACGATTCCAATGCTTGTGATCTGCCTGTATCCGCTGATCCTGACAAAGTTCGGCAATGTTCCGCTGGCAGAAGCATATACAGCGATCCTGGGCTTCTATTTATATGGGCTTGCCTGTATGGCAGTCGGTGTGTTCATTTCTTCTCTGACGGAAAGCCAGGTGATTGCAGCAGTATTATCCTTTGCAGCCCTTTTTGTCTGCTATATCATGAGCGGACTTTGCAATATGATCTCTTCAGAGGGCAATGTACTGACAAAGATCCTGGGATGCTTTGACTTTTATACGAGATTTTCTGCTTTCCTGACAGGAACGCTGGATCTGAAGGCAGTGATTTATTTTATAACCGTTACATTGCTGCTTTTGTTCCTGACCTGCCAGTCCATTCAGAAGAGAAGATGGAGCATTTCCGTCAAAAGTCTGAAAACAGGTGTATTCAGCACCGGAATGATCGCAGTTGCAATTGCAGTGACGGTACTTGTCAATCTGGTTGCAGATCAGCTGCCGCTTTCCGTATCCAGTATTGATATGACGAGCAATCATCTGTATTCGCTGACGGATGATACGGTGCAGTTCTTAAAAAATATGCAGGAAGATGTAACGATCTATGTATACGGAAAGAAGAGTACACTGGATGAGACGATTTCCCAGACACTTTCCAAGTACGAAAGTGAATCTTCTCATATTAAAGTAGAATATAAAGATCCGGTCAAATATCCGAATTTTGCTTCGGATTATACAAGTGATACGCTGCAGGAAAACAGTCTGATCGTAGTGGGAGAAAAGAGAAATAAGGTAATTTCCTATGCAGATATGTATGAAACACAGATTGATTATAACACATATTCCCAGAAAACGACCGGATATGACGGAGAAGGAAGGATCACAAGTGCACTGGATTATGTGACTGCAGCTGATATGCCCGTTGTTTACCGTATCACGGGACATGATGAACAGGAACTTGACAGTTCGTTCCAGGCTGCTATGGAAAAGGCAAATCTGACAGTGGAAGACCTGAATCTGATGGATCAGGATGCAATTCCGGAGGATGCGGATGCGATCATGATCCTGGCTCCGCTCAGTGATTTTTCAACAGATGATGCCTGGAAGGTAAAAGATTATATGGCAGCAGGCGGAAAAGCCATTGTCGTGACAACTTACACAGATAAGGATATGACGAATTTCAAATCCATTCTGGAGGAATACGGGGTATCCGTAACAAAGGGTATTCTGGCGGAAACAGATAACGGACATTATTACCAGAATCCGTTTTATCTGATCCCGGAAGTCAAGAGCAATACGTATACATCTGATTTTGCAGATTCCAAGTATGTCTTTGCACCATATGCACAGGGGCTGACTGTATCTGAAAATGATGCACTCTCCGTAACACAGATGCTTGTTACAAGTGAAAATGCGGTTGTAAAAGATGATCCGCAGAAAATGACAAGTTATGAAGCAGAAGACGGTGATGAGACAGGACAGTTCACCCTGGGTGCAAAAGTAGAGAAAACGACGGACGATACAACAAGTACGCTGTTTGTATTCTCTTCCGAGAATCTCTTTACAGACGCATCCAGCCAGATGGTCGGCGGTTCCAACCTGCAGCTGTTCACACGTGTGATCAATGATCTGTCAGAGGAACAGAGTTCCGTATCGATTCCGGTGAAAGAATACACACAGGAGAGCATTACGGTTCCGCAGAATCAGTTCGTATTCCTCGGACTGACTACTGTGATCCTTCTGCCGGTATTACTCCTCGCAGCCGGTATTGTGATCTGGGTAAGGAGGAGAAGACGCTAGTTGAAAAGCGGAAGATATATAGGCGTGGAAAAGAAGACAAGGAGAAAAAGAAATGCGAAAACAGAAAGTTCAAATGGTTGTGCTTGTAATAGCATTGGCACTGCTCATCGGTGGTTATCTTCTCTTACAGCAATATAATAAGAAGCAGGCGGAAAAGGAAGAGGAGGATAAGATCCAGGTGGCGCAGATCGATGCAGATATGATAACAGCATTTTCTTACCGGCTGGATGGAGAAACCTTATCCTTTACCAAAACGGATGATAACTGGAGTTATGACCAGAATACAGAGCTGCATATGGATAATGACAGGATCACGAGTATGCTTGCCAATGTGACAAAGGTAGAAGCGGACGAAGAAATTGATGATGTGACAGACCTGTCAGAATACGGGCTCACAAATCCATCGAATATCATTACCGTAACAACGGCAGAGCAGACTTACACCTTTACGGTCGGTAACCATAATGCGACAGCAAACTGCTACTATTTTATGACAGATCAGCAGCCGAATGTGGTCTATACAATGTCCGGAGGCCTTTGTAGCAGCTTCCGGGAAACCGCGGATGATCTGATCAAGCTGGAATCGGTTGTCTCCGATAACAGCGCGGATACAAAATAAAATATATTATATATAGAATTCCTGCTTTGTATATGTTTTTTGGCAGGAATTCTATATGATATCCGGATCATTGTTTTCTATGAGAAATAAATATAAAATATCAAAATAAAGTATTGACATAACGGGAAGAATCATATAAAATACATGATGTTGCGGGTGGCGTAACAAAGCATATGTGCGTGTAGCTCAGCTGGATAGAGCGTCTGGCTACGGACCAGAAGGTCGAGGGTTCGAATCCTTTCACGCACGCTTGAATGAAGAGCTTGGAATCATTTGATTTCAAGCTCTTTTTGCTGTATAGAAAATTTCTTTGGCATTCTCTATGCAGCATAGGGAAGCTTGCAGAGATGGGTATCTCGTCTGTGCGCATTGCCATGAATTTCCGGAGCAGGAACGGGAGCTATTGTTGCATCTGCATATTTTCATGAGACTCCAAGTATGATATAATTTATTTCAAATGGATTTATGCATTGTGTAAGAGGAAAAAGAGTGGTAAGGGGATTACGGATGAAAAATAAAAAAGAGTACAGGATCATTTTATGGACGATAGTCGCACTGGCAGTTGATCTGCTGGGACGGACGGCGGCGGACAGACTGACGTTACCGATCTGGTGCGATTCGATAGGCACCTTTCTGATCGCTTATGTGGCAGGACCGGTGTGTGGTGGTATCGTAGGCTTTACGAATAACATCATTTACGGCATTTTTGTTGACCGGCAGTCCGTGTATTGTATTGTGGGAGCACTTCTTGGCGTTGTGGTAGGCTGTTATGCAAAGAAGAAGGTGTTTGAGAGCCAGTTCAGGACAATGACGTTAGGTATGGGACTGGCATTGTTTTCGACGGCGGTTGCTGTTGTGCTCAATACGGTATTGTATGATGGGCAGAGCGGAAATGTATGGGGAAATCAGGTCATAGAGCTTTGCATCGATAATGGTTTTCCTGCTTATCTTGCGAATCTGCTCGGCCAGTTCTGTGTGGAATTTTTAGATAAACTGCTCTGTGTGGAGATCGTGTATCTGTGTATCAGACTGTCCAGGTTCCGGAGAGCGAGGAAACAGGCTGATACACTGCTTATCCTGCTGCTCGTCATGGCAGGGGCTCTTCTGCAGCAGGAAAATGTGCAGGCAAAGGAAACGTCTGACTATGATTCTTATATTCAGATGGAATACGGGAAAGCGGAAGGACTGTTATCCGGAGAAGCCAATGATATCGCGCAGACGAAAGACGGTAAGCTCTGGATCGGTACCTATGCGGGGCTGTTCAGTTATGACGGTACCAGGTTCAAACTGTTCCAGGATATTGAGTCGGTTAAAAACGTCAATTGTTTATATGTGGATGAAGAAGGCAGACTGTGGATCGGAACCAATGACGACGGTGTGACGATCCTGATCAATGAGCATGTGATGAATGTGCTGGACGATGAAAACGGGCTGCAGTCCAATTCGGTAAAAAGTATTGTCTGTGATTCTAACGGCAATTATTATATCGGAACGACAGAGGGACTTTCGCAGGTATCTTTAAGCAGTGGTGTAAAGGTAACCAAAACCTATAAGCAGATCAAAAATGTCATGGATATGTCGGCGGACGGGAATGGAAATGTCATGATCGTGACAGAAAGAGGAAAGACTTACTGGCTGAAGGACGGAGAAATCACACAGCCGCCAAAAGGCTTTCTGCAGAATAAACCGTTACATACAGCCTGTTTTGCAGATGATCTGCTGCTTGCCGCAACGGAAGATGACAACGTCCTGCTCTATCAGACGGAAAAGGAGCAGCTGAAGCTGGTTCGGACGATCACAATGGACGGGATCGAGTCTGTCAATTCTTTTTATATGACGGAGAAAAATGAGATTTTTGTCTGTTCGGACACAGGCGTTGCCATCGTACAGGAAAACGGTGCCTATGAAAAACTGAGTACCGGCAAATTTACGAGTTCAATTGATAATATGCTGATAGATTATCAGGGAAATTTATGGCTCAGCTCTTCAAGGCTCGGATTGCTGGAACTGTGCCAGTCTCCGTTTGCGGAACTGTTCCCGGAAATCGGGGAAACGGCTGTTGTCAATGCAACGGAAAAATGGCAGGGGCTGCTTTTCTGTGGGACGGATAATGGACTTATCATTCTGGACCGGGATGAAAAAAACAGGATAGAAAATGAAATCAGTCAGCTGCTGCAAAATACAAGAGTGCGATGTCTCATGACAGACAGCCGGGATCAGCTGTGGATCGCGACAACCGGAATGGGTGTATATGAAGTATCTACTAATGGTAACGGTACTTATCGTATCAGGAATTTCACGGAAGAGGAAGGAATGCCCGGTATGCGGTTTAGGAATATCTGTGAGCTTTCGGATGGGCGGGTTGTGGCTGCGGGAGATTATGGCGTGGCAATCCTTTCGGATAACGAGGTCACGCAGGTCTTTTCGGCGGATAACGGACTTGTGAATGAAAAATCACTTTGCCTGCTGGCAGACGGAACTGATTTTTACATTGGTTCTGACGGTGGCGGGATCACACAGATCAAAGGTGATAAGATCGCAGCGCATATCGGAAAAGAGGATGGATTGTCCTCGAACGTGGTCCTGCGTATGGTTACAGATCCGGTCTCTGGCGGTATCTATATTGTGACCAGTAACGGGCTGTGCTACAGATCGCCGGACGGAATGATAAAATATCTGAAGAACTTCCCGTACAGCAATAACTTTGACATGATCTGCAATACAGACGGAACATGCTGGATCCTGGGCAGCGCCGGTATTTACGTGGCAGACACAGAGGATCTGCTGGCAGATGAAAAAACAGACTATCTGCTGCTCAATGCAAAGCGCGGATTCCGTTCTTCCCTGGTTGCCAATGCATGGATGTACCGGGAAGCGGATGAACTGTATTTATGCTGTGACAGCGGTGTGGTAAAAGTCAATATGTCACAATCGGATATGACGGCAAAATCATATCGTATGATCCTGGATTATATTTATGTGGATGGCGAAAAATATGATATTGACCGTGTGGATACTTTCAGGCTTTCACCACAGGCGGATACGATCGTGCTGGAACCGGAAGTGCTGAATTATTCCATGAATGATCCGTATGTCAGCGTTTATCTGGAGGGCTATGATACAAAAGCGTCTGTCTGTCTGCTGAGCGAACTCGACAAGCTGACCTATCAGAAACTGAAACCGGGAAATTATACGTTCCGGATCGCAATCCTGGACGGTGCGGACGGCAGGGTTGTGGAATCGGCAAACTATCCGATAGAAAAAGAAACCGAAATGTATCAGAACTGGTGGTTCCGGTTATATGTTATCTTTATTGCGGGACTTGTACTGATCTGGATCACCTGGTTCATTACAAGAACGCAGGCACAGAGAACACTGCTGAAACAGAAATATGAGCTGGAATACGCCAGGAAGCAGATCCAGATGGGAAATGAAACTATTCTTTCCATTGCACGGACGGTAGATGCGAAAGATTCCAATACAAGCGAACATTCTTTCCGCGTATCGGAGTATTCCGTGGCGATCGCAAAGCGGCTGCATTATTCAAAGGAAAAATGTGAAAATCTCCGTCAGATGGCACTGCTGCATGATATCGGTAAGATCGGTATTCCGGATGCGATCCTGAATAAACCCGGCAGACTGACGGATGAAGAATATGCGATCATGAAAACACATGTAACGCGCGGCGGTGAGATACTGAAGGATTTCACCATGATCGATAATGTGAGCGTGGGTGCATTATATCATCATGAGCGGTATGACGGAAGCGGATACTGCGCCGGCCTGAAGGGAGAAGAGATCCCGTTAGATGCAAGGATCATCGGTATTGCCGATGCATTTGATGCCATGACGGCGAACCGTGTCTATCGAAAACAACTGGATCTTGATTTTGTGATCGGTGAGCTGAAACGCTGCAGCGGAACACAGTTTGATCCGAAACTGGTGGATATTTTACTGTCCCTGATCGAAGACGGAAGTATTGATGTGGAAAAACTGTATGCAAAGTCGAAGGAGGATAAGTAAGATGAAACGGACATACACTTTATGTATTATCACCTCACTGGTTATGTGTATCCTGGCATCTGGCATACATCATATCACGCGGACAGAGGAAAAACATCTGAAGGTAGGATTTATTTTTGTCGGTGATGAGATCACGCCGTATACGGAAAACTTTATCAAGGCAAGGAACCATGTGATGGAAGTTTACGGGGATCAGATCGAATGTGTGACAAAATATAATGTAACGGAAGACCGGATCGAGGAACCGCTGCAGGAGCTGGTTGCAGAAAAATGCGATTATATCATTGCAGCAAGCTACGGTTATGGGCCGGTTGTGAAAGAAATGGCGGAAAAGCATCCGGAGATCCAGTTCTGCGTTCCTACGGGGGATAATGCCAATCAGGAACCGGTATTTTCCAATTATCACAACTGCTACGGAACCATTTATCAGGGGCGTTATGTCTGCGGCGTTGTAGCAGGCGTCAAATTAAAAGAAATGATAGAAAACGGGATCATTACGCCACAGCAGGCAAAGATCGGATATGTTGCGGCATTTCCGTATGCAGAGGTCATATCCGGCTATACAGCTTTTTATCTGGGCGTCAGATCGGTTGTACCTGAGGCGGCGATGCTTGTCAAATATACGGATACCTGGTCAAACTATTCCATGGAAAAGCAGGTGGCAACGGAGCTGATCGGACAGGACTGTATCCTGATCTCACAGCATTCCGATACAATAGGACCCGCAACAGCATGTGAAAATGCCGGGGGCAGCATTCCTGTTTATCATGTTGGTTATAATCAGAGTATGACAGATGTTGCACCAACGAGATCCCTGGTAAGCTGCTGCGCGGATTATTCCTATTATTTTGAACAGTCGATCTATGCGCTTTTACACGACAAAAAGATCGAGGACTGCATAGACGGCAAGACATATGGACAGGATGCCATGGCAGGTCTGGATAAGAACTGGGTGCGTATTCTGGATATCAATGAGGCAATCGTGCCAAAGGAGACCGATCAGATCGTTGAAGATACGGTAAATGATCTGATCAGTGGTAAAAAGCAGGTGTTTTCAGGAAATCTGACAGGTGTTGATCCATATGATAGTACAAAACGGATCGATCTGAATACACCATATATAGAAAATGAAACATCTTCATCCCCGACATTTTCCTATATCTTGGATGATGTGATCAAGATCATAGATTGACGGGATGATGCTGAGAGTGGAATGTGGAGGCACTTATGCAACAGGAGTCAATATCACGGATCCGCCAAAAAACAAAAAAGGTAAAGCAGCGTGGTGGCAAGGTGCTGTTCCGGCTGATCTTTGGCAGGACTATGATCACTGTTCTGCTTTTGCTGTTACAGATACTGTGTCTGGTCGGAATCTTCAGGATGGTGGGACTATCCAAGGATCTGATCACGATCAGCAATCTGCTTGGGATGGCAGCAATCATTTATATCATCAACAGCGAGGACAATCCGGCATTTAAGCTTGCGTGGGTACTTCCAATCTGTCTTGTACCGGTATTCGGGATCGGGTTTTATCTGTTTATCATGCTGAATCCGGGAAACAGGGGACTGCAGAAGCTGCTAAACCGCAGAAAGGATGAATCAAAACCGTATCTGCGGACAGAGTATCATGTGGTGGAAAAACTGAAGAAAGAAGGCACGGGGATCCGTAATCTGGGCCACTATATACAAAGCCAGAACGGATTTCCGACTTACGATCATACAAACGTAACATTTTTCACGACAGGGGAAGAAAAGTACGAGGATCTGTTAAAGGAACTGGAGCGGGCAGAGAATTTTATTTTTCTTGAGTATTTTATTATCAATCAGGGAGAAGTCTGGGATCATGTGCTGGAAATACTGGAGCGGAAAGTAAAAGAAGGCGTGGAAGTACGCGTCATGTACGATGGTATGTGTGCACTTGTATCGCTTCCGTACCGTTATCCGCAGCAGCTGCGGGAAAAAGGGATCCAGGCAAAGATGTTTTCGCCGGTCAAACCGCTTTTGTCCACGCACCAGAATAACCGTGATCACCGTAAGATCGCAGTGATCGATGGCAGAGTGGCATATAACGGCGGAATCAATCTGGCGGATGAATATATGAATATAAAGAAGCGCTTCGGACATTGGAAGGATACGGCAGTCAAACTGGAAGGAGAGGCTGTCAGAAGCTTTACGGTCATGTTTTTGCAGATGTGGTATATGACAGAAGCGGGAGAAGGGGAGTATGAAAAGTATCTGCCACGCTTTGGCGCACCAATGGCACCGGGCTATGTGATCCCTTACAATGATGATCCGATCAACCGGCTCGATATTGCAGAGAGTGTCTATCTGGATATGCTGTATAAGGCAAAGAAGTATGTGCACATTATGACACCGTATCTGATCATAGACAATGAAATGATCACAGCACTGACCTATGCAGCAAGAAGAGGGGTGGATGTGAAAATGATCCTGCCGCATATACCGGATAAAAAGATCATCTTTGCGATCGCCAGAACATATTATCCGCAGCTTCTGGAAGCGGGGGTAAAGATCTACGAATATACACCGGGCTTTGTGCATGCGAAGGAATTTGTTTCGGATGACAAGAAAGCGGTGGTTGGCAGTATCAATCTGGATTTCAGAAGTCTGTATGAGCATTTTGAATGTGCAACCTTTATTTATAAGAATCCGGTCATTCTGGATATCGAAAAGGATTATCAGGAAACCTTGAAGAAGTGTCAGAAGATCGATATGCAGTTCTGTGTGGATCTGCCGCTCTGGTACCGGATCGGTGGGCATGTGTTCCGGCTGTTCGGACCGCTGGTATAATAATTGTATGAAGAAAAAGAAAGGGCTTCGGCATTTGCCGAAGCCCTGAATTGTTGCCTGTAATGGCTGTTAGCCCATAACAACTTCTACTGTATGTGTCTTTCCGTCGCCGAATGCAGGAATAACATTGCCTTCGATCGCATTTCCGTCAACTGTTACGCTCTTGATACCCTTGTTGACATGAGAAGGATTGGAAACCTTGATGTCATAAGTAGCACCACGGAACTGACGTGTTGCAGTAAGACCATCCCATGCAGCAGGAATAGACGGATCGATCTTCAGACCATCGAAGTCTGCTGAAATACCAAGGATGTACTGGGAAATAGCAACCATGTTCCATGCAGCAGTACCTGTCAGCCATGAGTTCTTACCCTGACCGAAGTTCTTACCGGTCTGTCCGATATCAGAACCAGCATCCTTACCACCGATCATCTGACCGTATACATATGGCTCAGTCTTGTGCAGATCTGAAGTCTCTTCTGTAAAGGCAGGAGCGATTTCTGAATAATACTTAAATGCCTGATCACCCTGACCTGCGTAAGCAGCAGCACAGATGATCCATGCATTGTTGTGTGTGAAGATACCGGCATTTTCCTTATATCCGCCCGGATATGTGGAGATTTCAC
>ERZ808242.898-NODE-898-length-19263-cov-4.029467_pt1 | contig 19263 bp, 15 predicted proteins | sample MGYA00521244_ERZ808242 | MGnify/ENA primary metagenome ERZ808242 (study PRJEB31516, sample SAMN03275573) | gut metagenome | biome: mammalia-associated habitat; material: feces | host: Papio cynocephalus | place: Kenya | collected 2012-07-27 ... | reverse complement strand
GGAAAGCGGAACGAAGGGCGTTATGTCTGCGCTTAACCGTTTAGGCTACACCTGGACGGGCGGCGAACGCAGGCTTTTAACGGATGTACTTCGCAACGAATGGGGATTCAGAGGCGCGGTTGTAACCGACTCTTTTATGGGTAACGATTCTAACCTTTCTAACGTCGATCAAATGATAAGAGCGGGCGGTTCTCTTGCTCTCGGCGAGAATGCTAAGATTCTATATAATGCCGGTACGGCGACGACCTATCATTATCTAAGAAAAGCCGCTCACGATATCTGCTATATGCTTGCGAACAGCGCGGCGTTGAATAGAGGCTCGTATCCCGTTAAGGCTAAAGCTTTCAAGAGCTTCGAATCGAGCACTTTGCCGCTCGGTATCTTAGGCGAAGAGTATAACGCTACGGTAGCGACGGCAGTACTCAACCCCGAAGCTTATCCGGACGGCAAGAAAGAGGACGTTAAGTACACGATTGCGGAGGGTAGCAAAAAGCTCCCCAAGGGCTTGACCTTATCTGAAAACGGCACTATTACGGGCGTACCCGAAAAGGAAACAAACAACCACAAAGTAACGATTGCGGCGACCTATAAGGACGAAAGTATTACGACGGATTTCTACTTTACCGTGGTTGGCTCGGACGGCGCGATTATATATCGCCCCGAAAACGCAAACTTAGGCACGGCGTATGTCGGCAACAGCGTTAAGTTAAACGTTGCCGAAGCGGAAATTTACGTTAAGGACGCTACCGAAGAAGAAATCGCGGCGTTCCCGACGATAACTTACGAATTAGGTTCCGACACCATACTCCCCGAGGGCTTGACCTTGTCGGAAGACGGCAAAATCACAGGCACCCCGACAAAAGGTTGCAGAGATTATAAGATTACCGTCAGGGCGAAAGCTTTTGGGTATAGAAGCGTCGAAGCGCAGTATACTTTGAGTATTCTCAACGAAATGGCGTTCTTCCCGAGGACTCTTTCGGACGGTAAAGTCGGCTCTTCTTACGGCGACAGAATAGAACTTGCGGATTGTGCCGATACGGTTAAATATCGTTTGAAAGAAGGCAGTGCGCTTCCCGAGGGCTTGCAGCTTACGGAAGCCGGTTATATCGTCGGCACCCCGAGCGTTGCGGTAACGGACTACAAGTTCACGGTAGAAGCTTACGGCGAATTTGTCGACGCTATCGAAGCCGAATATTCCATAACTATAGGCTTGTCTTTTGCAAAAGGCTTGAAGCTTGCGGACGGCAAAGCGGGCGAAGAATACCTCGGCGATATCGCAATGGCGAGCGGCGCGGACAACATTAAGTATTCGCTCAAAAAAGGCGCGCTACCCGAGGGCTTGACCTTATCGGAAAACGGCGAAATCACCGGCACCCCGACGAAAGCCGGCGTGTACACGTTAACCTTTGTAGCTTCCGCAGAAGGCGTTGAAAGCGATGAAGTAACGCTCACGTTATACGTTGCGAACGCCGAAGTAAAAGAAGCGAAATCGGGCTGCAGAGGTGCTATAGGCTTTACTTTGCCGATAACGAGTACGCTCGGCATACTTGCCGCATTTGTGGCGATAAGAAAGAAAAAAGAAGAATAATAAGGATAATAAAAATTGAAAGTTGAAAGCGGAAAGTTGAAAGTTTTTCGCCGACCGTCTTTCAACTTTCAATCAGTCCTTAATTTTCAATTTTCAACTTTCACCTTTCAACTTATTAGCGTGCTTTGCACGCATATATTCGTCCACAATTTTCAACTTTCAACTCTCAATTTTCAACTTGTATGCGCGCATACAGTAATTTTCAACTCAAAAATAAAACACAAGGAGTGTATCAACAATGAAACTAAAAAGACTTTTTACGGCGATAATCGCCACATTGCTCGTCATTTCGGCGTTCGCGCTCACCGCTTGCACGGGCGGCGGAGACGATTCTTCGACCTCGGGCGGCGGTTCGACGGGTAGCAAAGAACTCACCATGGAAGCAGAGTATATCGACCTCGACGGCGTGCCGGGCGCGGGACTTTCTTCCGACCAGCAAGGCGTCAACATGATTTACGGCGACGGTACGGAAGAACAAAAGAAAATGTGGAGCAACGGTTATTACGTTTACTGCACATACGCACCCGATATTTCTCTCGAATTTAAATTTACGGCTAAAGAGGCGGCAAACGGCTCAATCACTATGCTTTTAGGCTCCGAATGCGGCGATATAAGCTTCGGACCGAACATTTTAAAAGTCGAACTTAACGGTAAGGAGATTACCTATACCCCTAAGAAGGTAAAAAACAATCAACCCAACGAAATGACTTTTACCGAATTCAAAGTCACCACGAACGCGGCTTTCAAGGCGGGCGAAAACGTCCTTAAGCTGACCGTTCTCCAAAACTCGCTTCGTGGTAGCGGTAATACGGCAGGTCCGTGCGTCGACTGCGTAAAACTCAAAAGCACTACCGCTTTGAGTTGGACGCCTAAGACCGACAACCCCTCTAAAAGAGGCAGTATGTAACAAAAAAACGCTCCCGAGAGGCAGTCTTTTTACGGACTCCTCTCCGGAGAGGAGTTTTTTGCTCGCGCATGCGCGAGCAAAGGCTCATACTTATAAAAAAAATAAAAATAACGGAGAATTAAGTATGAACAAAAAATTTTACGAGGCAACGGAAGTCGAAATAATTTCCGTTCAAGCCGAAAACATAATTGTCACTTCTACGGGTTACGGGCATGATAGTGAACCCGACAATACGTGGCTCAACTTCAATAATTAAGCTAAAGGAGAAAAAATCATGAAGAAAATAATTTGTTGTTTAGCTACCCTTGCCGTAGCGTTCGGCGCGTTGTCCGCGGTTACTTTCGTTAAGGCGAACGCGGAAACTACGCCCGCTTTCAAAGGCGTAAGCGTATCTCTCAACGAAAATATCGTTTTAAAATTCGAAGTCGAAAACTACACGGAAGGTTACACCTTGACCTTTAAGTACAAAAACAAAGAGTATAAAGGCGAAGTAAAGAACGGCGTTGCCGAATTTGCTTACGTAACCCCGCAGTACTTAGGCGAAACGGTAACCGCTACTTTGACAAAAGACGGCGAAACTCCTATTACCTATAAAGACAGCGTTAAAAACTATCTCTATAATCTTGTAAGAGCCGAAAAAACTGCCGAGGAATTTAAAGACTTTTCCAACGCAAAATTAGCCGCAATGAAAACCCTTGCCGTAGATATGCTCGAATACGGCGCGGCGGCTCAAGAAAAGTATCTTGCAGGTGAAGAATACACGCTTGTAAACGCCGATTTGACGAACGTTGAAAAGGCTTACGCAACAGACTTTACCGCACCCGAGGAAAGCGCACAAGCGACTTTGAGCGGCACTCAATCGGGTTACGAATGGGTAAGCGCGGGCATAAGGTTTGACTATAACGTTTCGCTTTACTTTGTAATTAAGCCCGAAGTTGCCGGCGCAAAGTTAAAGCTAAAAATAGGCGATAACGAAGTTATAGACAAGTTTACCACAGACGAAGAGGGCAACTGCAAGTTCCGCTATGAAAACGTAAACGTAGTTGATTTTGCCACCCCGTACACCGTTAAAGTTTTGGACGAAAACAACGAACAGATAGGGCAGACCTTAACCTATTCCGTAAATACTTACGTTCTCAATAAGTATCAAGACGATAAAATGGGCGCGATAACGAAAGCCGTTTACAACTACGGCGTTTCTGCCAAAGCATTTGAAACCGCGGGCAACGGTCACGCCTACGACCATGTTGAACTTTTGCAAGCCGACGGCACTTTAGCCGAAGTTATCGCTAAACCGGAGTTTGATAGAAAGGACGTTACAGACGACGGAACAAAAGATACCCTTGACTATAGTTTGAATTATAGCAAAGCAAGATTTGTTTGCGCGTGCGGAGAAACGCACAAAGACGAAGAAGTCGAAGCTACGCTTGTCGATGAAGCAAAGACCTTTACAAAAAACGATGATTCAACTGAAGTTACCGTAAACGGAAAAACTTACGTTGCAGACATTCAAGTGTTGTATGCAAGATGTGTAACTACCACGATAGAAGAAGTAGACGGCAAGATTTACTTTGTGAATACTTTTGACGTTAAAGGCTATACTGCGGACGAATTTACGCTTTTTGACAGTGATAATAGAATTGATTCGCTTGCTGATATCATTGATGATTCCATAGCGGGAAAAATTATTTTTAAGACGGATATAACTGCTTATGAAGCAAAATATTCAGCAAAACATTACAATAAAACTGCCGATGGTAAGCCGTATGGTTTAGGCGTTAAAATAAGGGACGAAATGGTGAACGTTGCTGCACAAAATCAAAACGGCGACGTTTACTATGCTACTATAGAAGATAAAACGATTATTACGGACAACGGACACATTTACAGAACAGGTAAGTTCTGGGGTAAATCTGCGGTTATGATTTCTAACTTTGCCGTCAAGTCTACCGCTTTAGAAGTTTCCGGCGATGACATTTTGTTGACTATCGATTTTATTGACTGTGTTTCTAACAACGATAAGTACAGACTCTTTACCGAAGGTTCAACAACTCAAGAACTCGATATAGTGGGCAGTCCTATTGTTGATAAAGCAAATTACACTGTTAAATTAACCGTAAAACTTGATAGCGAAAAGATTGCCACGCTTCCCGCTTACATTCATATGACTCTTAACGGCGAAGGAAGAAACGCATATTCGAACGCTTATCCTGTTAGCGATTACGTTGTGAATGCTACGATAAAAGATAACTACTGCTATTCCGCGGAATCGTATGTGTATGGTTTGAGAATATTAAGCGTAGCAGGCTCGGCGATAACGGTTCCTCTTACCGAAGCTAATGCGGGCGATATGCTCAGATATGTTAATAAAGGAACAAATAATGAAGCGTTTGAGTTTAACCGTGGTGAAGAAGATTATCTTGCTATCGGTTGTGTAGACCATATATTCTTTGAACTTTATAGAAAAGATGACGAAACAAAGACATCGCTTGGAAGCTTTAAATTGTATGCAAAATATAACAGTGATGCTTACATGATGGCAGGTTCTCTTGAATATAAAATTGACGGTTATAACACGAACAACAAAATATATGGTAACTTGTATAGAATGAATACAAAAGCGGCGCAGAATGATTGGAACAAATTCTTAAAAGCTGCTCTTGGCGATAACGCTGCAGCGGGCGATTACGTTATGTCTGTTCAAGTTATAATGAAGAATGGCACCGGTATTGCGAATAGCGATAAGTGTTTCATGCCTACAGACGATAACCACACATTCACCGTTTCCTAATTCACATACACTCCACCTTAGTTTTTCCTCGCGGGGTTACTTTTCATTCCTCCCCGCGAGGAGTTTTTTTAGGGCGTATAGAGGCACATTTTGTCACTGCGTGCGCCGTCGCTCTCAGTTACGTACGTTATAGTACGCGCCTGTCGGTCGCCGTCACCAGCTGTGCCAAACTGCACCACTCTACGCCCTAAAAAGGCTAACAAGAGGAGCAGACTTGCAAGTTGAAAGGTGAAATATACCGACATTCCCCCGTTTGCGAAGCAAGGTGGGGAAGGGGGACCGCTTTAGCGGTGGATGAGGGGATAATATGTAAATCAACTTTCAACTTAAAAAAAGTCTGTCGACAAGCCGATAATCGACTTATAGACAGACTTTTTTGCTTTATATTATACTTTTTTATTGTCTTAACGTTACCGTGAAAGTGGTGGCGGAAAGGTCGCTTATAACGTCGACTTTGCCGAAGTGCAGTTCCGCTATTTTTTTGACCATGGAAAGCCCTATGCCGTTGCCTTGGGTTTTATGCGACTTGTCGGCTTGGTAGAATTTGCCGAATATGCGCGGGATTTCCTCACGAGGGATAACCGCGCCTACGTCCGTGAAAGATACTTTTACGCTGTGCTGGTCGCGTTCTATTTTTACCGTAAGGTCGGTGCCGGGGTTGGCGAATTTTATGGCGTTTTCGGTCAGGTTGAGCCAGGCTTCTTTGAGTAAATCTCTGTCGCCCCAGCAGAAAACTTCGTCGAATTCAAGCACGGGCGTAAGGTTCTTTTCCGTCCACTTTTTTTCGAGTAGCAAAAAGGTAGTGCGGATATCTTCCGAGAGGTCGAAGCGCGTTTTGTTGGTTAAAATCGCGGTGTTTTCAATCTTCGTCATGTTGAGAACTTTGGTCGCCATATTGGCAAGCCGCGCGGACTCTTCCTCTATGATTTTTAGATATTCTTTTTCGGTCCTTTCGTCAAGCCCGCCTTTGTTAAGTAGCTTTGCGAACCCGTAGACGGATACTATCGGCGTTTTGAATTCATGCGAAAAGTTATTGGAAAAATCGGAGCGCAAAAGCTCTGTGTTTTGCAGTTCTTCGGCGAGGCGGTTGAAGTTTTCCGAAACGCTTTTGACGACGGGGTTGCTTGAACCGAGGTCGACGCGTACACCGTAATCGCCCTTAGAAAGCTTCTGCATGGCTTCGAGCAGTCTGTCGACGGGTTTTAAAACGAATCGGCTGACGACGAACGATACGAAAACGCCGATTGAAACGCTTGTGACGACGAAAATTATGAATATCCAGAACAGTTGATTTTCTGCTCCGAACGAAAATATTTTCGTTTGCATTAAAATAAACCCGACGAGCAGTTCCACGAGCGCGGTTATGCCGAGGACTATCGATACGCCGACTATGAAAAATAGCGTTGAACGGGCTTTTTTGACGGGGATAGCCGATTGCGGGGGAGCCGATTTTTGTTTGTCTATAGGCGTTTTGCTCATGTCCTTTTCACCGCCTTATACCCGAGTCCGCGCACGCTGGCTATTTCGAATTCGGGGTAGTTTTCGAAGCGTTTGCGGAGCCTATTGATATGCACGGTCACCGTTTCCCAACCCGTTTCGCAGTCCATTCCCCAAATTTCGTCCATAAGCTGTATGCGCGTGAAAATTTTGTCGGGGTAGGAAAGGAGTTTGAAGAGGAGCATGAACTCTTTTTGCGGGAGTTCCTGCACGTCGCTTCCGCGGCTCACCGTAAGCGAGTCGTAGTCGAGCGTTACTTCGCCGATAACGAGCTTTCTTTCGCTGTAAATTTTCGAGCGGCGGAGAAGTGCTTTGACGTGAAGAATAAACTCTTCGTCGTCCACGGGTTTGGACATGTAGTCGTCAATGCCCGCGAGGAAACCTTTTTTTCTGTCCTCCGGCAGTTGCTTTGCCGAAACCATAAGGATAGGAATATTGCTTTCGCAACGGCGCAAAACTTCGGTGAGCGCGTAGCCGTCCATTCCGGGCATCATAACGTCCGCGACGATTAAGTCTACGTGAACTTTGTCTATCGCGGCAAGTGCGCTTTCGCCGTCCTCGGCTGTTTCTACGCTGAACCCTTCGCTTTTTAGTAGTGCGGAAAAAAGGTTGCGCGTGTTTTTGTCGTCGTCTACAACGAGGATATTGAACATTGGGTTTTCCTCCGTTAATAAGTTGAAAGTTGCCCTAACGCCGTATAGCGGCACATTTTGCCACTGCGTGCGCCGTCGCCCTCAGTTACGTACGTTTTAGTACGCGCCTATCGGTCGCCGTCACCGGCTGTGTCAAACTGCACCACTCTCCGCCGTTAGAAAAGTTGAAAAGTGAAAGTTGAAAATTGAGGACGGAAAAATATATATTATTTTAAATCCGCAACTTTCAATTTTCTGTTTTCAATTTTCAACTTGCTCGATATTCGCGCGTTGCGCGAGTGAATGCAAGATATATATTTAATATATCACTTTTCGTTTATTTAGTCAAGCGAAGCTTCGTTCGATAATTATATAGCGCGGTTTTGGCAAAATTAACTTTTTAATTTATTCTTAGTTTAGACACAGTTTAGACTTTTAATATATAATCTACTAAATTAAAATTTACAACCATATTTCAAAGAGGAGAGTTATGGACGGTTTTTTTTACAAAAGACTTGTCGAAGCGGGTTACGCTTCGCTTAAAGCCGCGGCGGAAGAGGTAAACGACTTGAACGTTTTCCCTATTCCTGACGGCGATACGGGCGACAATATGTGTTCAACCGTTGCGGGCGGGCTTAAAGTCGCGCCGACGGATGAGGATATCTCCGTCGTTTCCGCAAAAATTGCCGACGGAATGGTGCTTGGCGCAAGGGGCAACTCGGGCGTAATACTTTCGCAAATTTTTAAAGGGCTTGCGACGGGGCTTAACGGAATTAAAACCGCCGACGTAAAAGACTTTGTAAAAGCACTTTCAAGCGCGGTTGAAACGGCTTATAAAGCTGTCGAAAAGCCCGTGGAAGGAACTATTCTTACGGTGCTTAAATCGTCGGTAGAAGCCGTTAATCGACTTATAGACGGACATTTGGACGAAGAAACTTTGTTTTTAACGCTTTATGAGCGTTCCGTAACCGCGGTTGAAGAAACGATTGAACAGCTTTTCGTTTTAAAAGAAGCGGGCGTTGTGGATAGCGGCGGAAAAGGGCTTAGCTATATCTTTAAAGGTTTTTTAAGCGCGATAAGAGGCGAAGAGGTCGCTGCTTTTGACGGCGAAACAGTGAACGGCGGCGGGGCGAAAGAGCTTGATTTGTCGCTCTTCGACGAAAATTCCGTAATGCAATTCGGTTACTGCACGGAGTTTTTGCTTAGACTTCAGACTTCTAAAATCGACGTAAATTCGTTCGATACCGAAAAATTCATAGAAGAGATAAAAACTTTCGGCGATTCTATCGTCTGCTTTAAAAACGGAACGATAGTTAAAGTCCATGTTCACACCTTTAACCCGGGCGACGTGCTTAACCGGTGTCAAAAATACGGCGAATTTTTGACGATTAAAATAGAAAATATGACCCTCCAACACGAGGGAACGATAAATTCCGCGGCGAGCGGTAAGCAGAAATTTAAGAAAAACGCCGTTCGTAAGGGCTTCGGCGTGGTAGCCGTAGCGACGGGCAACGGACTAAAAGACACTTTTAAAGAACTTGGCGCGGATATCGTAATCGACGGCGGACAGGGAAAAAACCCGTCCACCGAGGATTTTTTGGAAAGCTACGACGCGCTTAACGCAGACAATATCTTTGTTTTACCGGACAACGGAAACATTCTTCCCGTAGCCGAAAAAAGCGCGGAAATTTATAAGAAAAGCAAGGTTTACGTTTTGCCGGCGAAGAGTATAGGCGACGGGTACGCCGCGCTTTCCGCGCTCGACCTATCTTGCGAAAACGCCGAGGAAATAACCGCCGCGATGACGGAGGCGATGAAAGGCTCGAAAACGATAGAAGTTTGCAAAGCCGTTCGTTCGACGACGGTCGGCGGAGTGGAAATTGCCGAGGGCGAATACATAAGTTTTTGCGGAAAACAAATGCTTACCGCCGACGGCGATAAGCTTAAAGCGGCAATCGACGGCGTTAAAAAGCTCAAAACCGACGAAAACGAATTTTTGATAGCGATAATCGGCAAGGACGCTTTTAACGAAACGGAACAAACTTTGGAAAAATTTTCGGAAGCGTTTAACGACCTCGAAGTGTACACGCTCGAAGGCGGACAAGACGCTTTCGACTTCGTGCTTATTCTGCAATAAATAATAAAAAACGAGATAATCGACCTATAGGAGGGTTTTTAAATGAGAAACTTTGCAATCGTCACCGATTCTTGCGGCGACTTAGGAGAAAATTTACGGACTAAATATAATATAGACTACGTTCCCATGCGTATTTCTTACGACGACGTGGACGTTCCCGCGTCGCTTGACTGGGAATATATTCCGCTCAAAACTTTTTACGACCTTATGCGTAAGGGCAAGAGAATTAAAACTTCGCAGGTAAACGCCGAGGAATATAGACAAAAATTCGGCGAATATCTCGACAAGGGCGAGGACGTTTTGTATATTTCCTGCTCGTCCGCACTTTCGGCTTCTTACAACACTTCGCTTTTGGTTCGCGACGAAATGCTCAAAAAATATCCGGAAGGCAAAGTTATTTGCGTAGATTCGCTCAACTCTTGCCTCGGTTTAGGGCTTATCTGCATAGCCGCTTCCAAGCTCCGCGCGGAAGGGAAAACCTTAGACGAAGTTGCCGAATATATCGAGAAAAACAAGCTCAGAATGAACCAGTTCTGCACGGTTGAAAGCTTGACTTATTTAAAGCGCGCGGGCAGAGTAAGCACTACGAGCGCGGTTTTCGGCGGACTTTTGCAAGTTAAACCGATTATTATTTCCGACGCTAAGGGGCAAAACTACGCGACGGAAAAGGTTAAAGGCAGAAAAAATTCTATCGAACGTATTGCCGATTTGTTCAAAGCGGCTTACGACCCGAACGACAAATTCCCGATGATAGGTATAGCGCACGCCGACAGCGAAGCCGCCGCCGACGAGCTTGCCGCAGCAGTGCTTTCCCGCCTTGACAATAAGAACGTTGAAGTCATAACTTCTTATATAGGACCGATTGTCGGAGCTTCCGCGGGCCCCGGCGCTATTGCCGTTTACGGCTTCGGTAAAGAAGTGACAATCTCGGGTTAATCGACTTATAGACGGACTTTTTGCAAATTTAAGCAACAAAAAAAGAGCTTGTTTTCGTCGCTAAACGCGGCTTGAAACAAGCTCTTTTCTATTGCTAATTATTCGAGTTCGTCGAGCGTTTTGGAATAAACGGGCAATATGTTTTTCAAAAAATACTGTACTTCCTCTTCTTTAGAAGCTGCGAGTTCTTTGCCTATCGAGTCCTTTGCCTTTTTGAATTCCTTGTTGCCGGCTTTTAACTCTTCCACGCATTTAAGGTACGCGGAAATTCTGTCGGCTTTTTTCATTATCGCGTGTTCGGGCGTTGAACTGTCGGGGATAACGAAACTTTCGTATTCGTCGCGGAGTTCGACGGGAAGCGTTGAAAGTATCTTTGCGCAAGCGAGATTTTCAAGGTTTTTATACGCCACCTTTATATCTTCGTTGAAGTATTTTATCGGGGTGGGTAAATCGCCCGTGATAACTTCGCTGCATTCGTGATAGGTTGCAAGCAGCAGTACCTTTTCGATATCGTAATTTTTGCCGTAATATTTGTTGCCGATAACGGCTAAGGCGTGGGCGATAACGGTCACTTGCTGGGTGTGTTCCATAATGTTTTCGTCCGTCACCGAGTGCATCAAACACCAACGCCGTATATACTTCATTCGCGCCATATAGGCAAAAAAATCAAAATTCATTTTACACCTTTACTTTTTAGCGATAAGCGAAATTATCGCGCGTTCTACATGCATTATGTTTGCGATAACGTCCGCAACGGAATCCTCCGCACGCGGAATGTATTTTTCGGCTACGTCCGTGGAAGCTGAAAGAGGAACGGTGTGCAGAATAACGCAGTCGTCCTTTGCCGCCGCCATTATTTCTTCGTTTAAAACGTATTCGTCGCTCGTAGAATCTACGTATATAACGTCTGCTTTTGCCGCCGCTACGAACGGGTCCTCGATAGGAGCTACGTCGGAATACTGTTTGCATTTTTCAAAAAGTTCTTCCTCGTCGTCACTGGTAACCGTTATGTCCGCGCCGCATTTGGAGAGGGCGAAAAGGAGATTTTCGTGGCTTGAAACGTTTCCTAAAAAGCACGCTTTAATCCCCGAAAGTCTGCCTATACGTTCGTAAACGGTCAAAAGCGCGGCGAGCGCGACGACGGGGCCGTCGTCCGTGCATGCGTTTATAACGGATAGCGATTTTAAACTTTCGCTCAGAGTGAAAGCGTCCTTTTTCATAGCCGTGCCGACGAAGAATGCCGAAATGCCGAGCTTGCCGATTGCCTTAACGCATTCGGGAGTAGACAAAAACGCGTCGATATTGCTTCCGCCGATAGGAAGCGTTATGGCTTTTGCGCCGATTGACGAAGCGGCGACTTCGAAAGCAAGTCTGCTTGCGCCGATACGGTTTGAAGTTACGAGCGCGACGGACGGCGTGTTTTTGAGCTGTATGCTTTCGCCGAATTCCGATTTCTTTTTTAAGTTAAGAGCTTCCGAAAGTATTTCGAGAATGTCCGTAGAGGGCAAGGCTTCGACGGAAAGAACGGACGAAGCGGACAAAATGCCTTTCGGCGAGTAGTTTTTTAAATCCATAAGATCACCTATAAACGTAATTCTTGACATTATTTTAACAGAAAACTATAAAAAAAGCAATTTCAGCCCTAACTTTATTGAAATTTTATAATAAATATTGTAAAATAGTATAAATAAAAGCGTGCGGTAGTAAATATTGCCGCCGTAGACAAACAAAGGAGTTTACGAAATGGCAGAAATTATTCTTAATTCTTTGAGTAAAACTTATCCGTCCGGCACGGTCGGCGTGAAGGACGTTAGTATGAAAATAGAAAACGGAGAGTTAACCGTTATAACGGGCGGACAAGCGAGCGGCAAGTCCGCGTTGTTGCGCTCCGTTTGCGGACTTGACGATATCACGAGCGGAGAAGTCTACGTTGACGGTACGCTTATAAACGGCGTTTTGCCGAAAGACAGGGATATCGCCGTGGTTATGCAAAATATTCCGCTTTATCCGCACCTTACGGTTTTCGACAACCTTGCGTATTCGCTCAATCTCCGTAAACTCCCGAAAGCGGAAATCGAAGCGCGCGTGAACGAAGCGGCTGCTATTATGGGGCTTGGAAGCGTGCTTTTAAAAAAACCGAAAAACCTTTCTTCGCTCGAACGCCAACGCGCTTTTTTAGCTCGCGCGATTGCGCGTCGTACTAAAATAATCATGATAGACGAACCGTTCAAGGGTTTGGACGACGGGCTTAAAAACGAGATGCGCACGGAAATAGTCAAGCTGTCAAAGCGGCTCGGCGTTAACTTTATCGTCGCTATGCGCTCTTCTTCCGACGCGCTCGTGATGGCGGACAAGATTGCATATTTTGAAAAGGGCGAACTCGTGCAGTACGCTACCCCCGCGGAAATTTACGACCGCCCGGCGACCGTCGGCGTCGCCACTTACTTCGGCAGACCTAAGATAAACATAATCGACGGCGTTATCGAAGAAGGCAACTTTGTCGGCGCGGATATAAAAATCCCCGTCGGAGAAAGGGCGAAAGACTACGACGGAACGGGAAAGAAAGTTTACCTTGCCGCAAGGGGTGAAGATATTGCGCAAGGAGAACAATTCGAAGCAAAAGTCGTTGCCGTGAACAAGGAATACGGCACGTTTACCGCCGAGATAACTCCCAACTATTCGTTGACCGTTTTTGCCGACGCGTTGCCGAAAGAGGGTGAAAATATAAGGCTTGCGTTTAAAGAAACGGGCATGCTTTTATACGACTTCGAAACGGAAAAATTGATAGGTTAAAAATTAAAAAAGTCGCGATAATCGACTTATAGAAAGACTTTAAAAAAAAACACGAGCGAAAACGGATTGTTTTCGCTCGTGTTTTTGTACTGTAAAGCGCAAAAAATCCGCCGCAAAAAAAGCTTGCTATACGGTTTGATAGTTTGTTTGGAAATTTTTTATCCTTTGAAAAAAAGGGCGCAATATATATATAGTTTATATAAATTTTTGTTTGACATTTTGCGGATTTGCGGTTATAATATAAAAAAGAATTTGCGGATTTGCGGTAATAGTGCAAAAAACATTTTGCGGATTTGCGTTTTTTTACCAAAAAAAATTTTGCGGGAGGAATTTTTGAAATGTTTAAGCGTAAGATTTACAAAAAACTCGTGGATTGGAAAAACGAATCGAACGGAAGCACCGCTCTTTTGATAGAGGGAGCAAGGCGTATAGGAAAATCCACTATAGCGGAAGAGTTTGCTAAGAACGAATATGAAAGTTATATTTTGATTGATTTTGCTTTTGCCGCTCAATCCGTTAAAGATTTGTTTCGTGATATGAGCGACCTTAATTATTTTTTCTTACAGTTGCAACTTATATACAAGGTTGATTTAGTAACAAGAAAGTCTTTGATTATATTCGATGAAATACAGTTTTGTCCGCTTGCCCGTCAAGCGATAAAAATCCTTGTCAAGGACGGTAGATACGATTATGTCGAGACTGGTTCGCTTATCAGTATAAAGAGAAACGTCAAAGATATTCTCATCCCGAGCGAAGAACGCAAAATAAATATGTACCCTATGGATTACGAAGAGTTTTTGTGGGCGATAGGGGATAACGTTACCGTACCGCTATTAAAAAAGTTTTATGAAACGGGTGTTTCGCTCGGCAACGATGTGAACAGAATAATGTTGCGCAAATTCAGATTGTATATGTTGGTGGGCGGAATGCCGCAAGCGGTTAACGAATATATCGCGACAAATAATTTTAAAAAGGTCGACCTTGTCAAACGGGATATATTAGCGTTGTATGATTCTGACTTCATGAAAATAGATTCGACGGGTCGTATATCTACGTTGTTTAATGCAATACCGGCGCAACTTGCGGCAAACGCGTCGAGATATCGGGTGTCCGGAGTTGTGGAAAACACAAGAGCGGACGATATTCTTGGTCTTATTGCCGAAATGAAAAGTTCAAAAACGGTTCTTGTTTCTTATCATGCGAATGACCCGAACACGGGGTTGTCGTCAAACATAAATCTATCTCAATTTAAATTGTTTGTTTGCGATACGGGGCTTTTTACGACTCTTATGTTCAAGGATAAAGATTTTACCGAGAACGTAATTTATGAAAAGCTGTTAAACGATAAACTTTCGGCTAATCTCGGTTACTTGTATGAGAACGTTATAGCGCAAATACTTGTTTCTAACGGGAATGAATTATTTTATCACACATGGCTTAACGAAGCTTCGAAACACAATTACGAAATAGACTTTTTGCTCGCAAAAAACGATAAAATTTGTCCTGTTGAAGTTAAGTCTTCGGGATATAAATCGCACATATCGCTCGATGAATTTTGCAAGAAGTTTTCAAGCCGTATTTCAAAAAAATATCTTGTTTATACGAAGGATTTCACAAAAGAACAAGATGTCGTTTATTTACCTGTTTATATGTCGATTTTTCTGTAATTTGTTTTCGTCATTCAGATAAATCCCACGAAAAACCACGAAAAAATCCGCCGCAAAAAAGCGACGGATTTAGTTTTAGAGTTTTAAGCGGAACTTGTCCGCAAGTCGATAGAAGGCGAGTTTTTACTTTTTGAAACCTTCTTCAACGGCAACCGCTACCGCAACCGTTGCGCCGACCATCGGGTTGTTACCCATACCGATAAGCCCCATCATTTCGACGTGAGCGGGAACCGAAGAGGAACCTGCGAACTGCGCGTCGGAGTGCATTCTGCCCATGGTGTCGGTCATGCCGTAGCTTGCGGGACCTGCCGCCATGTTGTCGGGGTGGAGCGTTCTGCCCGTGCCGCCGCCGGAAGCAACAGAGAAGTACTTTTTGCCGTTTTCGACGCACCATTTTTTGTAAGTGCCTGCAACGGGGTGCTGGAATCTCGTCGGGTTAGTGGAGTTACCCGTGATGGATACGCCGACGTTTTCCAATTTCATGATGGCAACGCCTTCGGGAACGTTATCCGCGCCGTAGCATTTAACTTTCGCTCTCGGACCGTCGGAATAAGCCTTTTCGTAAACGACTTTGACCGTTTCCGAATACGGGTCGAATTCCGTTTCGACGTAGGTAAAGCCGTTGATACGGGAAATAATCATAGCCGCGTCTTTGCCGAGACCGTTTAAGATAACGCGGAGTTCTTTGCCGCGAACCTTGTTTGCGTTAAGAGCGATGGAGATTGCGCCTTCCGCAGCCGCGAAAGATTCGTGACCGGCAAGGAAGCAGAAGCAATCCGTGTTGTCGTTTAAAAGCATGGAAGCGAGGTTGCCGTGACCTAAGCCTACTTTTCTGTTTTCCGCAACGGAACCTACGATGCAGAACGCTTGCAAGCCTTTGCCGATAGCGGCAGCCGCTTCGTGAGCCTTTTTAGCTCCGCTCTTTATAGCGATAGCCGCGCCCGCATAATAAGCCCAAACCGCGTTCTCGAAGCAGATAGGCTGAGTGCCTCTTACTATCTTGTCGCAGTCTACGCCGTGGGCGAGGCAGATATCTTTGCATTCCTCTATAGAGGAGATACCGTATTCTTTAAGGACGCCGTTTATTTTGTCAATCCTTCTTTCATAACCTTCGAATAAAGCCATTTTAAACTCCTCCTATATTACTCTTTGCGCGGGTCGATATACTTATAAGCGTTATCGAATCTGCCGTAGTGACCCATAGCTTTTTTGTAAGCTTCGTTGGGTTCCATACCTTTCTTGATGAAGTCGGTCATCTTGCCGAGCGAAACGAATTCGTAGCCGATAACCTGCATATCTTCGTCAAGGGCGAGGCGGGTGACGTAACCCTCTGCCATTTCAAGGTATCTTACGCCCTTGGCTTTGGTGCCGTACATGGTACCGACCTGAGAACGGAGCCCTTTGCCGAGGTCTTCGAGACCCGCGCCGACGACTAAGCCGTTGTCGGAGAAAGCCGACTGGCTTCTGCCGTAGACTATCTGTAAAAAGAGTTCTCTCATAGCGGTGTTGATAGCGTCGCACACAAGGTCGCTGTTCAAGGCTTCGAGAATGGTTTTGCCGGGTAAGATTTCCGCAGCCATAGCGGCGGAATGGGTCATGCCGGAGCAACCGACCGTTTCGATAAGGGCTTCTTCGATTATGCCCTCTTTGATGTTTAAAGACAATTTGCACGCGCCTTGCTGCGGAGCGCACCAGCCCACGCCGTGCGTGAAACCGGAGATGTCTTTGATTTCTTTAGCGAATATCCACTTGCCTTCTTCGGGGATAGGCGACGGTTCATGCTTAGGTCCTTTTGCGACGCAAAGCATGTTTTCGACTTCGCTTGAATATTGCATTGTTGTATCCTCCTACATTTTGTTCGTTAAAAGTATAACACAATTAAAAAGCTTTTTCAATAGTTTTTAAACGGTTTTTTATTTTTTTAACGGCTTTTTTCTGTTTACAAAAGATTTTTTGTGTGATAAAATACTTTATAAGGTTTAATAAATATAATAAAGGTGAATTTCAATGAACGTTCTCGACACGCTCAAAGCTCGCGGGTTTTTGAAACAGACCGTTTACGGCGACGAGCTTTACAAACTTTTAGACAACGAAAAAGTAAGTTTTTACGTCGGTTTCGACCCGACTGCGGACTCTTTGCATATAGGGCATTATATCCCCATCATGGCTATGGCGCACATGCAACGCGCGGGGCATAGACCCATCGCTCTCTTCGGCGGCGGCACGGCGATGGTAGGCGACCCGAGCGGCAGAACGGATATGCGCTCGATGCTCACGCAAGAGCAAATTCTGCACAATATTTCTCGTTTTAAGGAGCAGATGAGCAGATTTATTTCCTTCGAAGGCGAAAACGCCGCGATAATGGTGAACAACGGCGACTGGCTTTTAGGACTTAACTATATCGACTTTTTGCGCGATATCGGCACCTGTTTTTCGGTCAATAGAATGCTCACGGCGGAGTGCTTCAAGCAAAGGCTTGAAAAGGGGCTTACTTTCCTTGAATTCAACTACATGCTCATGCAGGGCTACGACTATTTGAGATTGTACGAAGATTACGGCTGCAAGCTCGAAATGGGCGGCGACGACCAGTGGTCGAACATGCTTGCCGGCGTGGACCTTGTGAGAAGAAAACATTCCGAGGACGTGTTTGCCGCGACTTGCTCGCTTCTTTTGACGAGCGAAGGCAAGAAGATGGGCAAGACCGCGAAAGGCGCGCTCTGGCTCGACGAAAACAAGACTACGCCTTACGAATTTTATCAATACTTCCGCAACATAGAGGACGTAAAAGTAGCCGAATGCATGAAGCTTTTGACCTTTATGGACTTAGAGGAAATCGCCGAGCTTACGGCTTATAACGACGAGAGAATGAACGCTGCTAAGGAAAGACTTGCTTACGAGGTGACCAAGCTCGTACACGGCGAAGAAAAGGCTACGCTCGCGCGCAAACAGGCGCAGGCGGCGTTCGGCGGAAACGCGGAAGAAATGCCGACGGTAACCGTTGAAAAGACCGACTTTATTCCCGATATTATGGTAGCGGCGGGCATAACCAAGTCCAAAGGCGAGGCGAGAACGCTTATTTCGGGCGGCGGAGTTTCCGTGGACGACGAAAAGATAACGGGTCTTACTCTGCCCGCTTCCGCGCTTGAAAAGGGCGAATTCGTGCTGCATAAGGGCAAAAAAGTTCACGTCAGAGTTATATTGAAGTAATTAAAAGTGGATAAATATTACGGCGTATCGAAAAATTACGAAAAGGAAGTCGTTATAGAACGCTCCCGTTTTATCGCCGCCTTAGCCCCCGTCAAAACGGAAGAGGAAGCAAAGGCGTTCGTTTACGCTGTGAAAAAGAGGCATTCCGCGGCTACGCATAACTGTTACGCTTATATAACCGAACTCGGAAAATATTCGAAGTTCAGCGACGACGGCGAACCGGGCGGCACCGCGGGCGCGCCTATACTCGAAGCCATAAAAAACCTCGGTTTGCTCGATACCGCCGTTGTCGTTACGAGATACTTCGGCGGAATAAAATTAGGCGCGGGCGGACTTACGCGCGCCTACGGCGGAATAGCCGCGGCGGCTTTAAAGGAGTGCGGCGTAAAGGCTTACGTTTTGTCCTCTTTTTGCCGCGTCGGTCTCGATTACGAAGCTTATCAAAAGTTTTTGCGGTTTGCTTCTCAAAACGGTTTGCGCGTTTTAAAAACGGAATTTTCCGAAGGCGTTACCGTTGAGTTTTCGATTGAAAAGTCCGCGTATAAGTCGTTTATCGATAAATTCGACGATTATTTTTTAGGAAAGTTTACGGTTGAAAATATAGGCGAGGATTTTGCCGAAACGGAGGAGATAAGGCAATGAAAACCGTTACGGCGATAGTTGAACAGAAAAAGGATAAAAAGCGCGTGAACGTTTATCTCGACGGCGAATTTTGCTGCGGAATGGACTTATTTACGCTTATGTCCGAGCGGATAAAGGTCGGAACGGAGATAGACGAAAAGCGGCTCGAAGAGGTCGTGGCGCAATCGGAATATTCTTCCGCGCTCGATAAAGCCCTCGGGTATATTTCCAAGACGATGCGCACCAAGGTGCAACTCATAACTTATTTGAAAGGCAAAAACTACGACGGGAAAACGATAGCGAAAGTTATAGACAAACTTTTCGAATACGGGTACGTGGACGACGAGCTTTACGCTAAACGCTTCGCCGCCGAGAAAAAACTGTCGAAAGGCAAACGCGCCATAGCTTACGAATTGAAAACTAAAGGCGTGGACGAAAAAATAATAGACAAGGTTATGGACGAAGCCGAAAGCGAGGACGAGGGTTG
>ERZ808242.897-NODE-897-length-19266-cov-8.264432_pt1 | contig 19266 bp, 23 predicted proteins | sample MGYA00521244_ERZ808242 | MGnify/ENA primary metagenome ERZ808242 (study PRJEB31516, sample SAMN03275573) | gut metagenome | biome: mammalia-associated habitat; material: feces | host: Papio cynocephalus | place: Kenya | collected 2012-07-27 ... | reverse complement strand
TGAAAAACTAATTATTCAATTTTGAGTTGGTGTCCAGAAAACTGGGTACATATCAATGTATGTTCTGCATAAAGAGGGAATTTTTTGCTTTGTGCCCGGCAAAAGTGTTACGTATCAGCACAAATATAGTTAATATATATCTAAAATGTACTGTTATATAGTAAATACGGCCGAATAAAATTGTTTCATTGCTTTTTCTTGTGAATCCCACAGTACATATTACAATAAAACACCCGGCACGTTCTATTGGCTGTTAGATAACAACCGAAACAATTCTTTTATGTCGTTTTCTATTTTATCGGTGTTTGAAAAGAGCGATACCTTTGCTTTAAAAAAGTTTCTTTCTATTGATGACACCGCCCATGCAGCTGACAATGAATAATAATCTGCTTCGCTGTCAGCACTTTTTACTTGTACTTCTTTGCCGTCCCGCTGAACTTCACAACATACATAACACGTATAACCGATATGGAACGGCAAACGACGGTTAGAACGCTTCTCGGTAGAAAAATCAAACCAAAAAAGGCTGACATCAAGAGAACAATCGTATTGTTCAAATAGTGATGAATAGCTGTCAATAATCTTAGAATATGTTTCAAGCATTATATTTTCATGGTTTATGATGCTTTGTGACTTGCTTTTATCATATGTAAATTTCATTAAATTCTTCTCCCAAGCAGTGTTCAATGGGTTTGACGTCCCGAAGCATCACATTTTACCGCCAATCAACTCTTTGAACCGTCCGATTGTGCCGATATAGTTTATTTTTGATATTGAAACAATACAGCTTCCGTAAGCATTGCAAGTCGATAGTACACTACTAATTCATCTTTTTCCATTCCTGTTGATTGATTTATCAATTCTGAAAAAGCAGCTTTTTCGGTTTTAGAAATAATTTCACTCGATGGGAGTTCAATGAATTTTGCTCGATGTATCAATTGAGAGCAATACCCCCCTACAACAGAATCAATAGCAATAAGTTCCGGAGAGTTTCTGCGAATCGCCATAGGAATCCTTGAGTTTATAAACGCTTTCAAAATGTACTCGTGTTGTTTGTTTTTCATTAGATTCACCTATACCAAAATGTTAGATTGCTCCTGCAGGGCAGTCAAGTCAAAATTATGTGCCCGATTTCCGCTTACTCAAAATGGGACTTAAGCACATTCCGCGCTTTTAAAAAGCAAGTGCAATAAATCCCTAACGCTCTTGTCTAAATCAGTATTCTGAATGTCCAACAGAACCGCTCATAATCGCGGTCGAATAAAATTGTTCCATTGCCTTTTCTTATTGATAAATCCTGTAATACATATTATAACAAACCATATGCCACCGATTGTTAAAGTTACAGCAGCGCTGACATTATGTAAATGAGTATACGGTGCGTATTCCTTTATAACTCTGTTTATGGCTATAGCAATCAATGTAACCGGTTGTAAATATATTGCCACTTTCCAAGGAGCCTTTACTTTCCTGTACTTTATAAGAGAGTAAACATCCAATCCGAAAATTACCAACAACATAATCATGTATGTCGGCATATCCATAGAATTTATTATAGTTAATATATAATCCCCATTTCGGTGCCCGAATTGATTTGTCTCAATCGAAAACAATTCGCCGAAAAATAAAAAAACGGATAATATCACCGATATTACCCATGCGTAAATTTAAAATTCTTTTTTTGCCGCACTCGGAAGCTTAAAGATTAACCTCTGAAATTCCGCCGTAAAGGGTTTGCCCTCGTCCTTATCCGCACCGATAGTGCTGCCCGCATCAGGTACACACCAAAGTATTATACAATACAAATTTGTACTACAATAGTACCCGATTGCGTATAAAAAGTCAACATAAAAGCAGGCGTAACACGTCGAAATTTGTCTATGATGTTTTTGAGCTTTCGCCTGCGGCGAATGTTTCCGTGAAATAAAGGCAGAGTATAACCCGATATTTACGGATTATTAAAATAAATATTACCAAAAAACGGGTTGCGATTTTTCACGGTGCGTTTTGTATTAAGAGAGAACTGCACGGCAATAATCCTATTGACAATAGTTTTAGGAGAGAGCGCCATGCAGTACAGCAAAGTTGAAATTTGCGGTGTCGATACATCTAAACTGAAGGTCCTTAAAGAAAAGGAAAAGCTTGAGCTCCTGAAGAAAATCAAAGAGGGCGACAAGTCGGCGCGCGACAAATTGATAAACGGCAATCTGCGCCTCGTTTTAAGCGTTATACAGAGGTTCACAAACCGCGGCGAAAATCTTGACGACCTTTTTCAGGTCGGCGTAATAGGACTTATAAAGGCGATAGATAACTTCGATATTTCGCAAAATGTCCGCTTTTCCACTTATGCGGTACCCATGATTATCGGTGAAATACGGCGCTACCTCAGGGACAACAACTCGGTGCGCGTCAGCCGCTCCGTCAGGGATACGGCATACCACGCCCTCGGGGCAAAAGAAAAATTGCAGACGAAGCTCGGCAGAGACCCCACGGTTGACGAAATAGCAAAGGAACTCGGCACGAGCCGTTCGGACGTAGTTCTGGCGCTTGAGGCGATAGTGGAGCCGGTCTCGCTATTTGAGCCCGTTTACTCCGACGGCGGAGATACAATATATGTTATGGATCAGGTCGGCGGCAGCGAAACGGATACCGACTGGCTTGACGAAATCTCTATTAAGGAGAGCATAAAGGAGTTGTCACAGCGTGAAAAAAAGATACTGGCGCTTAGATTTATGCAGGGGAAAACGCAGATGGAAGTAGCGTCGGAAATCGGCATTTCACAGGCACAGGTATCAAGGCTTGAAAAGGGCGCAATTAAAAAGATTAAGGGATAGTGTTATTTTTGCGCCTTTTGCGTCATATGTATTTATGGCGGAGGTGTTTTTATGGTTTGCAGTGTGCAGGATCTCAGGGAACGCGAAATAATAAATCTGAAGGACGGTGCAAGGCTCGGCTCTGTCTGTGATATTGAAATAGATACTTTAAGCGGTTCTATTGTTTCGATAGTCATATACGGTAAGGGCAGACTTCCGTTCAGAGGCGGCAAGCCGAAAGACATCAAGATAAAATGGGATGAAATTGAGGTTATAGGCGACGATACCATACTTGTGAATTTTGATTGCCCTGAGGAACTTATGCCGCAAAAGCCGAAAAATCCCATAGACACGCTTTTCAGACAATAAAATTGAGGGGATAACATAAAGACGCGAAAAGACCGGAGAGTATCCGGTCTTTTTGCGTTTGAATATGGGTTTTTATTTTTTTGTTACGGCACGGTGCTCCTTAAGTATTTCCGCGAGACATAAAAGTCCCTCTGCGATAATGCCGGCCGCTATACCCGATACGACAGCATATACTTTAAAAACAAACATAACGATTGCCGTAAAAAGCGATGCTGCACAAACCAGTCGGCATATTCTGCGATAAGCCTTTATCTGACCGCCCTCAAATCCTGCGCCTGTCGGTGCAAAGATAAAAAGAACGACAGTACCGGCTGCCGCCGCAAGCAGCATAAAAAAAGAAATTTTTTGTACGGCGGTCATTTTTACCGCAATTATGAACGCCGTTATTATGGCGAGAGACGTTATCTGACATTTTAATTCCGTATCCATGTGAAATCCTCCGCCGAAAAGACGAAGCAAAAGGAAGGATATAAAAAATGCGAGCGCTCCCGGCAAAACTTTTAAGACCGTACCGAGAATGACCGAAACAAGTAAAAATTCTATTATATTGAGGAGCCAAAAGATGCCGTATCCGCAGACCTCGACATCTTCCGCCTCAATAATTTTTTTGCTGTTCAGCCATTTTGCGATCTGTTCCGAAAGAGAACCGATCATTTACCGAGCTTTGAGAATTTCTCAAGACCTTCCGGCTTTTTCGGCTGATACATAAATGTGGTAGCTGCAGAATTGGCGCTGCCTTTAACCGATGCCGTGATGAGGGTCTTTGCGAAGCTCCTCATGGTTTTTTCCGCCTTTTTCATTTGACGATTCCTCCCTTTGTTTTTTTTGAATTGAGGTTTTGTCCTCTTTCCATACACGATTATATGTGCTATAATAACACAAGTCAATGCAAATTGCTAAAGTGTTAAATCGCTGAAACTAAAATGCTTAAAATTAAAGTAAAAGGGGAATTTACACTAAAAAGGTGGGGCTAAACAATGAAAATTGACTACAAAACTGCGGGCAAAATGATTGGCACTTATCGCAGAAAGGAAAAAATAAGTCAAAAAGAGCTTGCAAAAACTGTGGGTATAAGTAACAACTATTTGTCTAACATCGAAAACGGATATACCGTTCCGAGCCTGGAGGTTTTTACGGAACTCAGCGTTGCTTTGGGTAAAACACCCGATTTTTTCTTGCTCGGACATATAAGGGAAGATCCCGTCGGCAATATCGAAGATTCTTTAAAACTCTGCTCAAGAGACAGGCAAAAGCTTATCTATAACATTGTCGAACTCCTCAAAGATTGAAATCAGACGAGTTTTGTAATATAATACAAAAACGGTGCAGGCAAAACACCGCAAGTTATTTTACTTTGAGGGGGATTTTAATGAATATTGCAATTTGTGACGACGAGCAGGTTTATGCGGATGAAATCAAAAAGCACGTCGATTGTTATTTTACACGCAGAGAAATTCCGCACAAAACATATGTGTTTACCGACGGAAGAGCGGCGGCAGAATCTCAGGTGAAATTCGATATTGCATTTCTCGATATCGAAATAGGATCTGTCAGCGGGCTTGACGTTGGCAAAGCGATGCGGCAAAACAATCCGAGTATCGTTTTTATAGTAGTCACGGCATTTTCCAAATATCTTGACGACGCGCTGGATTTAAAGGTGCTGCGGTTTCTTGAAAAGCCGATAAACAGCGAAAGACTTTACGCCGGTTTAGACCGCGCCATAGATACTTTAAACGATACTACCGTCAGCTTTTATCTGCGCGACGGCGATATGGACTATAAAAAGATACTGCTGAACGACCTGATTATGATAGAGACGGACAGGCGCAGAACAAAAGTATATACCGACACCGAAATTTTCCGTACCAAGAAAAAACTTTCGGAATGGCGCGAGGAGCTGTCGGAACCGTTTTTTATGATGCCGCATAACAGTTTTATTATAAATATGAATAAAATTGTGAAATTCTCAAGAACGGAAATAGAGCTTGAGGGCGGTAAAAATCATTATACCGTGTCGGTTGCCCCAAAACGTCAGGCAGAGACAAAGCGTATACTTATGAGCTATTTTGAAAGCAGGCGATGAACTATGCTCGGTGAAGTCACAACCGTATATGTTTTTCTGATAGAACTCAGTTCTCTTCTTTTATATTGTTACCGCGTATTCGGCATAAGACGTCGGGTAATATCAACGCTGTTTATGGGCATAGCCTGCTTTGCCGCTTATTATTCGGTAAATAAGCTTACAGGCAACAATGTGGCGCTGAATATAGTTTGCGGCCTCATTGTTAAGTACGCAATAATAAAGGTCGGATTTAAAACAAATCTCAGAACGGCGGTCTTTCACAGCGCCTTGCTCACAGGAGTGCTTACGGCGACGGAATTTATAGGCATACTGCTGATTTCGGGAATATTCGGCATAAACATAGCCGATTACAGGTCAAACGACGTATTGTACGCTATGGCGGCGGTAATTGCGAAAACATTGTATCTTATCTTCTGCCTTGCGGTTTCAAATCTCGCGTCGCGTGAAAAACAGCATATAGATCACGGGCATTCATGGTACTTGTTGATTTCGCCCTTTTCGAGCGTTTATATTATAGTTCTTATAGCAAGGATGTCGTTGCTTGTGAATATCAGCGGCTCACTCGCATATGCCTGCATAGGCGGCAGCGTTTTGCTTTTTGTATCGGATGTAATGGTGTTTTCGGTATACGAAAACATGCAGCGTAAATCGGAAAAAATAATGAAAGCCAACATGGAGCGTCAGCGCGAAGATATAAACAGGGATTATTACGCCGTACTTGACAAGCAAAATGAGAATATGCATATTTTGGTGCACGATATAAAAAATCATCTCGGCGTAATAGAGAGTATAGCCGATAACGACGAAGTTACGGCTTATATAGGTGAGTTGTGCAGTAATATCGGGAAATATTATGCCGTATCGCAGCTTACAGGCAACAAAATGCTTGATATTATAATCGGAAAATATACAGCTCTTTGCAGTAAAAACGACCTCAACTTTAATGCCAAGGCTCTGACTTCAAACCTGTCGTTTGTGCAGGACAGTGACATTTCCTCAATGGTGGGTAATTTGCTCGACAATGCCTTTGAGGCGGCAAAACAGGCTAAAGACGGAAAAATAGAATTTTCTCTGTATACTTTAGACGGCAAAAATTGCGTTATCAGCGTTATAAACACCGCCTTGACAGAACCGAAATATGAAAATGAGGTCCTTGTGAGCGCAAAAGCCGACGCTAAGTCACACGGATACGGTGTAAAAAGCATTAAAAAGACAGCCGAAAAATACGGCGGCAGTTATTCGTGGTTTTATGACGATAAAAACAGGGAATTCCACGCAATGGTTATGCTCCCGATACCGTCTGCAAGCTGTTAATGTGATTAGCTTTACATATCTTTTCGGCAAATTGAACGTAAAAGCTCCGATAGGCACTATAGCTCCTATCGGAGTCTTTTGTTTTAATGACACAATACACGTCATCGGTTGTTTTTTGACATAAAACGACGAATTTGTTATTTATTTGCCTAAAAAGTACGTTTTTATTCATATTACGTTCACAAATAGACTGTATTATATTTATCAACAAATGTCTATAAAGGGGAAGACTTATGGAGAAAAAGAGGCTTGACAAGGAAAAAATCAAAAACACAAATCAAAAATTAAAAAAGAATTTCTTTGAAATAGATGATGATAATCATCTCAGCGGTTATGAAGTTTTCTATATCTTTATGATCTGCAATGTTATAGGCTACTGCGTGGAGATGGTATTCTGCTATCTCAAACACGGATACTGGGAGAGCCGTCAGTCGCTTATATACGGTCCTTTCGGCTTGGCTTACGGTCTCGGTGGAGTGCTTTTAAGCTATCTACTGTTTAAAGACACGAAAAAAGCTTGGTGGAAGGTATTTATTAAGTCGTATATTTGGGGCACCGTCGCCGAATATATCTGCTCTCTCGGCGAAGAACTTGTGTTCGGTCACGTCTCTTGGGATTACAGCAAAATGCCGCTCAATATCAACGGCAGAGTTTGTGCTCTTTATTCGGTATTCTGGGGGCTTATGGGTCTTGTATGGGTTAAACTCATATATCCCTTGTTTATAAAGCTGATACATAAAATACCGCTTAAAATAGGCAAGGTGCTTTTCTGGATAATGTTTATACTGATGCTTATCGACATCATTTTGTCCTGTGAAGCCGTGTCCAGAAGAAATGCCCGCGACAAGGGCGTACCGCCGCAGAACCGTTTTGAGCAGTTTATGGATAAGCACTATACGGACGAATTCCTTGATAAGGTTTACGCAAACGCCGTTGCGACATCTTAACGGCGCAAAGATTGCACATTACATCATCTGTACGGCATAGTATGTACTGTGCAGCCTTTAAGATAAAGCTTTGAGCAAACGACGGCGTATCACGCCGTTAGGTGAGCGAGCCCACACTTTACCTTGTATTCTTTCAGAAACACAAAAGCCGAAGTAAAGACTTTGCATTCTTTGAGTGTTCAGCCTTTTCTTCGGTATATTTTTTGTCCCGATAGCAGCGAATATGTGTAAATCTACAAGCCTTTACACATCATAATTCGTTATAATTAACAAATAAGAGTACCTCGTTTTTTACGTAAATTTAACGCAAATTTGTGGTACTCTTTATATTTTTATGTTAAAATTAGATAAATTTATGTTTGGGAGGAAGACGATGGAAAATAAAATACTTGATGATCCTAACAGGAAATACGTCCCTAAAAAAGAATTTATAACATATTCCGTTTCTGCGCTCGGGCAGGGTATGATATATGCGATAATGTCGTCGTATATATCCGATTTTTACTTAAATGTACTTCGCGTTACTCCTATATTTGTATTGCTTCTTATGCTTTTAGCGAGAATATGGGACGCAATCAACGACCCTCTTATGGGTATGATAATGGACGCTCACGAGCCGAAACACGGCAAAATGCTGACTTATATTATCGCAACACCGATTCCGATAGCTTTGCTTACGCTGTCGCTGTTTTACGCTCCGGATATTTCAATGACCGCAAAAATGATATATGCGTCCGTTACATATGTTTTGTGGGGGATGATATACACCATGTCGGACGTTCCGTTCTGGAGTCTCCCGAACGCGATGACGCCGAACCCCTCGGAGCGCGGCAGCATACTGTCTATTGCAAGAACAACCAACGGTATAGGCTCCGCCGTGCCTATGGCTATATTTATGATACTCGGATTTGTTCTTCCGTCGCTTACCGGACTTTCCGGTCTCGCACTTGAAAAGACAAAGTATATGACAATTGCTCTGGTAGCGTCGATAATAGGCAATTTGCTTTTCGTAATGACCTATTTCAGAGTAAAAGAGCGTGTAAAAATACCCAAGCCGCCGAAGCGCCGAAAGGGCGAGCCTTCCTCTTTAAAGCTTATATTTAAATGTAAACCGCTTATGCTTGTTGTTATAATGGGCATATTGGCGTCCGGCAGATATATGTATCAGGCGGCGGCTATACACGTTGCAAGATATTCGTTCTATATCGGAAAAGACCTTACCGGTCTGTCACCCGAAGAGACGGAGCAGGCGCTTCAGTCGAGTATATCGCTTGTAAACACGGTGTTTGCCGTAGCCACGGCTGTCGGTATGTTCGGCGCTATGCTTATAGTCCCGAAACTTATCAAAAAGGTTTCCTATAAAAAACTTATAGTCGTTTCCTGCATACTCGGATTTGTTTCGAGCTTTGTTACCTTCTTTATCGGATACAATCACTTCTGGGCGTGCATACCGTTTGTTATGCTTTCTTGTGTTCCGTGCGGCGTTATAAACTGCGTATCCTCAGCAATGGTCGGCGACTGTCTCGACTATATGGAGCTGACAACGGGGCGCAGGCAAAACGGACTCGGAAATGCCTGCCAGTCATTTGTAAATAAACTCGGCAACGCGGTTTCCACAAGCGTTATAGTGCTTATGTATATTCTGACCGAGCTTGACCTTAACAAAATCGGAACCTCTTATACCGTAAATCCGCTCACTATGTCGCATGGCATAAGATATGGTATGTTCTCACTCATTTCGATAGTTCCAGGCATATCTCTTCTCCTTTGTATGATACCGATGTTCTTCTATGACCTCACAGGCGACAAAAAAGAGTGTGTGACAAAAGAACTTGCCGAGAAACGCGTAAAAGAGGGTATGGTAATCAGCGAATAATGTTTTTTGCCGCAGATAAGCCGTAAATATTTGTATGTTAAATCAAACTTTAATCTAATCTTAATAATTTTTCTCTTTACAATCTTGTCAAATGTGTTATCCTATAAGAAAAGACTTAACATAATTTTAAAATGTGTTGAAAAAGATTTGGAGGAGTAAATACGAAGGCTTATATAAACCGTATATTGCACGGCGAAAACAAAGCAAAAAAATGGGAGATAATATATTGGTGGGTTCTCAGAGCCGTTATGGTTGCGGCGCTTATCGATTCGATTTTCGTGAGAAAAGACGTTCAGCAGAGCTTGCAGACAGCCGCCAATTTACTCCTTATGTTCCTGTGGGAAATATTTATGCTTTTTTCGGAAAAACGGTGGATGCACTATGTTCCCTCATATATTCAGGACTTTTTGGCGGCAGGGCTGTTTATGGGCTCGTTCGGCGGCGCATATATGGACCTTTACTACAGCTTTCCGGCATATGATGTTGTAATGCACAGCGTCGGCGGTGTTCTTTGTACGTTTGTCGGATATGAAATTCTCGTCTGTATGCAAAAGCGCGACAAGGTTAAAGTGGATTTGCCGATTATTATTCTCGGTGCGTTCGGTATATCGTTTTTTGCAGGTACTGCCTGGGAGCTGTTCGAATTTACGTTTGACCAGGTAGCTCCGCAAATAGGCGACGCGCAGCATTGGTCGTTTGCCCTTGCCGAAAAGGCGGCAGAAGAGCACGGCATAGGCTTGCCTAATATAATCCCTGCGAGAGACCCCATGCGCTATGCTCTTATTGATACTATGGAGGATACCGTATGCAATACGGTAGGCGCCGTTGTGGGTTGGATAATTTTGAAAATCAGGCCGTATCACCACACGGGCAAGCACAACGTAAACGACCTTTTCAATACATATGCAAGGGAGAATAAGGCCGCGGAAAGCGTAAAAAATTAAAATAAAAATGAATTAAAAAAATCGGTACGGTAACTTTTGCCGTACCGATTTTTTTGCATATCAAGGCGCGGACGACGCAAAATACTAAACGCAGTAAAACGTGTCGGGGTGCTCATATGAAAAGGTTATTTAAAATGTCGACTGTAATTTTAATTGTACTTATTGTTTTTTCGGCGTGCGAAAAAAACGAGAGCGTCGGCGGAAAAATCTCGTCATTTCCGCCGCGCGGCGAACGTGTCGTAACGGCAATAGGCGATTCGATAGCCGCCGGCTACGGGCTGGATTCGCAGGATGACAATTATTTAAAGCTGTTTTCCGACAATATCGGAGCGGTGTTAAACAATGATGCCGTCAGCGGTTATGACAGTGGCGAGGTGCTGTCGGCTTTATCCGATGAAAAGGTTGCGGCAGACATAAAAAATGCGGATATAGTTGTAATATCCGTAGGCGGAAACGATTTTTTTCACCGCAAAGACATTATGATAGACGCACTTAAAAATGCCCTGCTGCACGGCGAAGGTTTCTTTCCCGAGGAAGTGACGAATATATATGAAGAATACGAAAAAAATCTTTCCTGCATAATTGACGGGATAAAAAATATAAACCCGGAGGCTTATATCATAGTGCAAACGGTTTACAACCCGTTTTTAAAACAGACGCTGAGTTTTTCTTATATAAACGTGGGTAAAACGGTAAACAGATATGTTACCCGTCTTAACGACTCGATAGAGACCGTTTGCAAAACAAAAAGCAGGGTTTTTGTTTTTGACGTTGCTGCGGAAATGAATGAGGACGCCGAAAATTTTTACGGCACGGAGGAAAAGCTCGACATTCACCCCACAAAGCGTGGACACGCTACGCTGGCAAGGGTGTTTACCGAAAAATTCACCGAGCTTTTAAATGACTGAACGCGGCGCCGCGCAAAGTGAAATTAACCCCTGAAGCCCTCTCCGATTATTTCGTTGGCGCCTATAACCACAGAAAAAGCCTTTGGGTCGGTTTCTTTGACGGCTGCCGTAAGAAAAGCCGCCTCCTGTATTTTTACGGCGGTTATTAAAACGCTCTTTTCTTTATCCGTGTATCCTCCGCGCGCATTTAATATGCTGACTCCGCGGTGAAATTCATTCGTTATTCTTTCTTTTATCTCTTTGCCGTGTTCGGTCACTATAAATATCAGCTTTCCGTCGCCCGCACCGTAGAGAATATAGTCAATGGTTTTTGAACTTAAATATATCACGATTATTGAATAAAGCAGGTTTTCGACGCTTTTATACACGAAAAACGACGAACCGACCACTAAAATGTCAAAAAATAAAATAATCCGCCCCATAGACAGGTGCGGATGTTTCAGTTTGATAAGCTTTGCCGCCGTGTCAACTCCGCCCGTGGTTGCGTTGCGAAGAAAGACAAGCGCCAGACCGGCGCCTCCGGTTACCGCGCCGAAGAGCGACGAGAGCAATCGGTCACCCGAATATACGGGTAAAAAGGCGGAGGTGTAATCTATTGTAAACGATACGATAAATGTGGCGGCAAAAGTTTTGGTTATAAAGCTTTTGCCGAGCTTTTTATATGCCAAAAAGAAAAGCGGTATATTCATAATAAACACAGCCGTGCCGATGGGTAACGAAAAAAGCCTGTTGAGAATGGTGGCTATTCCCGTAAAGCCTCCGTTTATTATACCGTTGGGTGCAAGAAAAGTGTTTACGGAAACGGCATATAATATGCCGCCCGCCAAGAAATAAAATATGCTGACCGTAAATTCTCTTGCGGTTTTATAAGTTATTTTCCCCGTCTGCGTTTTCTTCGCCGCCTTCGCATATCATACGGAACAGCTCGTCGAGGCGTTCTTCGTCGCCTTTTAAAAACAGCCATCCGAATAAGCTCTCGAGCCCGGTTGCGTAGTGGTAATCACCCTCCGATTGATTTTTCGGCGTGTGATTTGTGTGAGCGTTTCTGCCGCGCTTTAAAACCGATAATTCGTCCTCGGTCAAATGCGGCATTATAAGCTTTGCCGCTTTTGCCTGAGCCGCGGCGTTGACCGTTTTTACCGAAAGCTTATGTAATTTGTCGGCAGGGCGGTTTGCTTCGAGCACAAGACGTTTTCTTGCAAGCAGTCCGTAAACGGCGTCGCCGAGAAATGCGAGAGTCAGGGGACTTAAATTATTTATATTATTTTCCATTATTTGTTCCTTATCCGAAAAATTTGATTTTGTATTCGCGGAATTTTTTGAGCAGTTCTTCCTCTGTGAGATACTCGGTGAGACAGCCTACGCCCGTTACGCATTTGCCGCCGGTTATATTTCCGAGCAGTATGCAGTCCCTGAACCGATAGTCGTTGAAAAGACCGTACATAAATCCGGCAAGAAATGCGTCTCCGGCACCGGTGGAGTCAACGCGCACATATTCGTCAATGACGGGAACGGTAAAAGCTTTGCCGTCCTCCATGCCCATACAGCCGTCCTTATCAAGCTTGACTACGGGATTTTTAAAGTGTTTTGACAGCACAGAAAGCGCTTCTTCTGGCGATGCGGTTTCGGTTATTTTCATAGCTTCCTTTTGATTGGGGACGTAGTAGTCGCAAAGCTCTATAAGGTCACGGTAAAGCGAAAAGCTCATGTCGTCGGTATAGCCCGTGTCCAAAACCAAAAGCGCGCCCTCGTCTTTTAATTTCCTGTATACGTCATGGTATCCGTTTTGAACCTCAACTATTTTGGCGCCCTTTGACATTCGGTAAATTTTTTCCGCGGTGTCGTCGTTTTCTTCGGCGTCGGGGCCGTAGGTTACAAATGTGCGGTCCTCGGGAGTTATCATTGCGGACGTAATATTAAGAGGCAGCACGCCGCCTTCGTACAGATTTGTTATTTCAACACGGTTATCGCGATACTCGTTGGCTGCAAAGTCCGAAAACATATCAAGACCGAGCCAGGTGGCGGTTTTAACGGGGAGATTCAGTCTGCCGAGATTTACCATAGTGCCGGGGACTCCTCCGCCGAGACACAGCTTGAAACCGTCGGAATAAAGCTCTTCGCCCATCTTCGGCAGTCTTTTAAGTCCCGCATAGAGAATATCTATGTTTGTTTTACCCGTTCCTGCTATAAAAGACATTTTAATTTTCCTTTCGCTTCGCTTACTTGTGTCAAAAATACTCTCATCGTGATATATCTGTTATCATACAACATTTTAAGGTATAAGTCGAGGTGTAAAATGCATAAATTACCGTTTTGCGGCATTGTATTGTACTGAAGACGGCAGGGGATTGTCGCCGAAAAGGCGTTCTTATGCAGGTTTTGGCTCGACAGCTTACAATCGTAGTTAACACTGATATAAAAGCGAGTCCCGATTTTAATTTTTTATTGACTTTGCATAGCTTCTATAATAAAATATTAGGTATACTTTTGAGAAGGAGAATTTATATGGATTTAAAACCGCTTATCGACAAAAAAGACGAAGCCGCACAGTATATGATTGATGAAATTACTCATATCTGTAAGGATATGGATACGCGCAGCCCCGGCACTAAGGGAGAGAAAGAGGCTTGCGAGTATATGGCAAAAGTTCTTAAAGAGGACTGCGGCTGCGAACGTGCCGACGTTGAATCGTTTAAAGAAAACCCCGGCTCATTCTTCGGCTGGATATACTTTACGATCACCTTCGTCCTTTTGGCAATTGCGCTTTACTTTGTAGCACCGATTATTTCGCTTATTCTCATTGTTGCAGGTCTTACAATAGTATTTTTACAGTTCGGCCTTTACAAAAAATGCGTTGACCGTTTCTTCCCCGAGTTTACGGGGCACAATGTTACCGCCGTTAAAAAGTGTACCGGCGAAGTTAAGCGCCGCATATTCTTTAACGGACATCCCGACGCGGCTTGGGAGTGGCCCGTAAACTATGCGCTCGGCGGCGTCGGCTTTGAGGGCCACGCCATAATCTGCGGCATAGGCGCTGTTTATTACATAGTTATTTCCATTATGTATATGGCAAAATACGGCGTTTCTTTCGGCGTTATAGATACTTCGTCGTATCTTTTCAAAATGGCTCTTTGGGGCCTTCTCTTTGTTCCGTTCCTTGTAGGTCTTTATTGGATGTGGAATAAAAACCGCATTGTTGACGGTGCCAACGACAACCTTTCGGGCTGCTATATGGGCATTGCAATTCTCAAAGCTCTCAAAGACAACGGCATTGAATTTGAAAACACCGAGGTAGGCGTTATCCTCTCCGGCTCCGAAGAAGCAGGCCTTCGCGGAGCAAAAGCTTGGTGCGAGGCTCACAAGGGCGAGTTCGACGACGTTCCCACATTTATTTTCTCATACGATACAATTCATGACCCGAAATATCTTATGACAAATTACCGTGACCTTAACGGTACCGTAAAGGCCGATAAAGATGTTTCCGACCTCTTTATGGAAGCCGCAAAAGAATTGAATATTCCGTGCAAAAAGGGCTGGGTTCCTCCGCTCGGCGGTGCTACGGATTCTGCCGCATTTGCACAGGCAGGCTTCAGAGCAACAGGCGTTACGGGACTTAATCACAAGCTGGAAGATTACTATCATACCCGCCGCGATACATATGATAATATGAACGCCGAGGGTTTGGCAGGCTGCTATGCCGTCAGTGTTAAGGCTCTTGAAATGTTTGATAACGGAGCAAAACAGTAAATCAATTGTAAAATGCGACGAACGGAGCGTCCCGAAAACGATTTAGTTGAGTAAAATTTAACGAAATGTGCTTCTGCACCGCTTTTTACCTTGACGAAATGTAATTTTCGGTATAAAATTTAATCATAAACAGCGAAGGCGTTGTGATGTAAGTCACAGCGCCTTTTTTGTTTGTATGAGGCAGGCGTTTGGTCTTCGTACCGATTGGGAGAAACGCAGCCTATTTCTGCCATACGAAAAGTCGCGATTTTTACTGCTTATGTAACAAACGGCTTTTTCGTACATTTTCCTCATCCCCTTGCAGCTGTCTCGGCGGCTCCGCCCTCTTTTTCCGCCGAGACAAAAGGGGTAAATCAGCCCTTTTCATTTTAATTTATTGCATAGGAAACACCGCCCCGGTAAAACGGGGCGGTGTTTCCGTATAATAACAAAGCTTAGCCATAAAAAAGGCTGTAAAAAGTTTGGTTTTTACAGCCACGATCCGAATATTAAAATTACTTTTTCATACCGACAAATTCATATCCGCGAATTATATCTCCAACCTCTTCGAGCACACCTTTCCAAAGCTCGGCTCCGAGGGACGAATATTCTTCGTTTCCTTTTCCCTTGCCGCACAGCATAGAAAAACATCTGCCTATGTTATGAGGTATGTCGCTGTTTTTTCTGATGGCAAGGTAATAAAAACTGTACTCTGCGCCGTCGGAAAACTCTTTGTAGAATTCTCCTGCCTGGTCATGTATATCGTCATACAGAGCGTTTATGGCTGTGTTGCGGAGAATGTTATTCGGCAAGAGCGAGTTTATTTGGTACTCGGCGGCGAAAAACATAAGTATTTTTATTTGGAAAATTTCGCCTTGGGTATATTCTTTATCGCCTATAATCGGACGAAGCTTATGAAGCAAAACGTCCTTGTCGAGAAAAATCGAGGCGAGATATACTCCGAGACGCTTTGATTTGTCAATGTTGCCGTTGCTTCTCTCCTCGTTCATTTTGGAAATAAGCCCGACCTCGTCAAACTTGTCGTCTCTTTTTTCTTTTTTAAAGATTTTTACATCGCTGTCGTCCATAATAAACCCTGCCTTTTAGGCCGCCTTTCTTAGGTTAATTTGACTTTGCGGCTTCCTCAGCGGCTTTTTGAGCCTTTTTCTGCATTCTTCTGATTTTTGCCTTGTACCCGAGAAGTTTTGTAACGGCATCATCGGGAACGTCAATGTCGCCCACCGAAACCGGATACCTGTTGTAAAGTCCGCAGAAATCTGTTCCGCCTGTCATTAAAAGCTTGTTTTTGGTAGCGAGCTTTTTAAGCTCGGCACGCTGTTCTTCGGTTGCCGACGGGTGCCATACCTCTATTCCGTCAATTCCGCATTCTATAAGACGCGGAATCGAGTCGATATTTCCATAGAGATACGGGTGGGCAAGCACAGCTATACCGCCTGCGTCGTGAACCGCACCGACGACTTCCTCAATATCGGGATATTTCGGAGTTACCAAAATGTTGCCGTCGGTCTCTTTGTTAAACAGCCGGTTATAAAGATCACCGAAAACGGTGTTCGTATAACCGCTCTCCATAAGAGCCTGCATTATGTGCGGAATAAAAATGTTTGTTGAGCCGGTGGCGCATTTAATTATAAATTCAGCCGAAACCGGATAACGCTTTGCAACCTGCAGCATCATAAAGTGAGCCGCCTTTTTGCGCGCAAGCGAATTTCTGTGGCAAAGGCCCTGAAGCCTGTCAGGGGCGTCGCTGAGATAGCAAAGTATATCTACACTTTTTCCCGTTTTTTCATCACGTGATGACAGCTCAACTCCGGGGATAACATTAACCCCGTATCTGTCGCCTATAATTTTCCCTCTTACAGTACCTGCGAGACAATCATGATCTGTTATGGCTATTGTCTCAATGCCTTTTTTCTTTGCCAAAAGAACCAAGTCCTCAATTCCGAGTGAACCGTCGGAAAGCTTGGTGTGGCAGTGTAAATCTCCGCCCAAAATTTTCCTCCTTGAATTACCTTACATACATACACAATGATTTTTTACACTGAATGAATAATTTACACCGAAAAAATGATAAATAAAAGCGCAAAATCCCTCAATATAATACAATGATATTATACACTTTTCGCGAAGTTCTTGCAAGTTTAATATTTTTTTCACAATCAATTTGTCGTATTTAGACATACAATATGTATTAGCGACGATATTATTGTTAAATTTTTGTGCGTTCCTACAAAAAAATACTGCCGTTTGTCCGTAACTGCAGTATTTTACGCAAAAAGGCCGCCGCATTTTAAGAGTATTTACGGTACTATGAATCGCCGAATTTGTTTATTTGCGCTGTCGGACACAGTTTTCGACAGGTGCTTTAAATAATGCCACAGGCACAGTAAGGCGATAATTTCAAAACACTGAAAAAGGCATTTGCAAAGGCGAGCAATAAGGCTCTGACTCAAAAAGTCAGAGCCTTATTGTTTTCTGCCTAAGAAACAGATTGTCTCGGACATCTTTTGGGAGATGAACTCCGTATCCTCCCGCGGTGAAAGCTACTCGGAAACGGATGACGGTCACGGAAACATCGTTCAGACGGAAACGACGGTTACAAAGACAACGCTAACTCTTTGCAACACTTATCGTTATACCACCTACATTGTCACATTGAGAAATTGAAACTGCATTTCCGTTATTCAACCATCCAAAGTAATTCAAAATAGGATAATCATTTTCGGTATATACATCATATTTTTCTTGTTTCTCAATGACCGAGCTTTTTAATATTTCAATATAATCTTTTGCTTCTTGAAGTGTGAAATTTTCAAATGTGAAAGAGTAAATTTCATATTGGTCATCTGTGATATTTGTTAGTAAATAAACATCAGCAGTTGTCGGTGCAGGAATGTTATCATATAGGAATGCGCCTGTATATGCTTGCAATGGAAGTGATGGCTCAGTTATATTTGAATTTCCTTTTTCTGTTGATCCATCCGAACACGCTGATAAAAGGGAAATAGATACAATCAGCACAATAAACAACACTGCATTTACATATCCTCTTGTCTTACGGAATCTCAATCTCAAATCCACTTGTAAATTCTCCTGTTTCTGATAAAATATTAGTTCCTGTTGCAATCCCCGCAATACTTACATTGCCTTTGGTGCCACTGGCAGCTTTAGCACCTGTATCCACATCTACATCAATTGTTTTATCCTCATTTGCAAAAGTTGCAAATGCTTTACTGGTGTTTTTCGAGTTCAGTGTTACCGTAACCGTTCCAGACATAGATGTAAATTTGGGATTGGTGAAGAAATACCAAGGTACATAAAGCTCTGCATTAACTGAAACGCCGTCATTCTCATCATATGTTGCATATGTACGGCACCACACATTACCTGTAATAGCTCTTGAACTTGTATCTCCGAGCGCAGTTACAGGTGCATCAAATCCACCAAGAATAATGGCACCATCTGCTGTTGCGGCTTCAATCTCTTCTTTTGAGAAGTGATTGCCATTTATAATTTCGTCTGCGGTAAGATAATACTTGCTTTCAGTGGTAATTACAGATGTGCCTTCTGGCTCAGCCGCAAAAGCAGTTATGCTAAATGAAAACCAAATCCCCACAACGAGGAGCAATGAAACAACTTTTTTTGTTATGTTCGTCATATTAGAACAACCCCACTTTTCATAATGCCTTTTTTATTTTTTCTTCGACTCACCTTATTTCATTGCCACATTCATTTATCGTATATCTACTTATTTATCTGCCTTTTGATAAAGAGCAAATAAATAGTAAGAGCTACCGGAATTAGCCACAATGCAATTCCACCAACAATCGGAAGAGCTGATGCAAAATCACTGAGTATTTGAATTTCTGTGGGTGAGTCGGAGTATCCTATAACACCATTTGTCGTCATTCTAAGATAACGGATTATATAATAAATTGTAAAAGCCGATGCAATAACAGCAAAGGTTACGATTGCATGATTAACTACTTTCGCACGACTAAGGTATGCTCTTTGCTTCTCTGTTAAATCTGCACTTTGAAGAACATCACCCACAAAATCCCTTGGAGTTCCCAAACGTTCGATCACAGACTCCGTACTTTCACCGCATTCGTGTGCTGTGTCAAAACTTTCTTTCAGATCTTCCAAAACCGTCTGTTTGAGCATTTCGGGCAGGTGAAGTTTTCTGCTTACACTTTTTATGTATTGGCGCTGCGTCATCATTATTATTTTTCACTCCTCTCAACTGGTGCAACAAAGGAATTTACGCA
>ERZ808242.892-NODE-892-length-19323-cov-8.458377_pt1 | contig 19323 bp, 18 predicted proteins | sample MGYA00521244_ERZ808242 | MGnify/ENA primary metagenome ERZ808242 (study PRJEB31516, sample SAMN03275573) | gut metagenome | biome: mammalia-associated habitat; material: feces | host: Papio cynocephalus | place: Kenya | collected 2012-07-27 ... | reverse complement strand
AATCTCATCAAAAATTTTCTTAATAGCTGTTGCGCGTTCGATCACTTCCTTTGCACGTTTGCTTTGTTCAGATATAATCTTCGCAACATCACCGCGCAAGTATGGAATATAAATATCAGAAGGCACTACTCCACTACATAGTATTTTATTATGGCCAGTGTCACCTTCCACAACCTTGTCGCCTGGTCGCACATAGACCTCGATAGACGATGCACCATATAGGGGGGGGCACCCAAACACGCGAAGCGTTGGTTATATAAACACGCCGCAACGACCCCGTGGTATTCAGATGAAGGCGGAGACGCTTGTGCAAATTAGACTCCGTAATCTGGCGACTCTCTATTGCAGACTCCCACCAGTCACAAACAATATTTATATTGTCATGGTTGACGAGAACTAGCTCTTCATTCGCTACAATATTCTGCAGGTAATCCTCCCACTTCTTCATTTGCTCCAACAAACGTTCTTGCTCCTTCCAATATTGCTCCCGACGATCTTTACGCCCCTTCCCAGAAGCTCTCGAATCGTCACAGTCGTCGCGGTCCACATGGTGTGAGGCTATCAGCTCGTCACGATCGTCACGGTCCACATGGTGTGAGGCTATCAGATCGTTGCATTCGCGTAAGAATGCAGACGTCCTGCTGACTATCAGATCGTCACGATCGTCACGGTCCACATCACTATTATTGCGACAGGAAACTGCCCTAGTTATCATATAGACCGTAAGGGGGCCCACATATAGCGCAATAGCTATAGCTAGCGCAGCATTAATTTTAATGAATAGATCAACCATTGCTACATCCTTTCAAAAGAACGCATCCACTCTGGATGATGTTTTATATTATAGCATAGTATGTGCCATTTGTCTATAGGCGTATAGTCTCTGCCATCTACGTAGCGTGGTGCTATCACAAAAATCATACAGGACATTCCGAATAAATACGTCAGCCTTACAGCTGATTAACACACACTGAAATAGCTTCACAAAAGTAAAACTGGCCAACGCTCAATGACGTTAGCCAGTTATTGTATTAGGATTAGAATGAGCTACACATTCATGCAGGACAGCTCATTAGTCGTTGTCGCAGAGCATCATGTAAGGTGACCCATTGATGTTAGACATGTATATGATCACGTTAGGATTCCTTGACGAAACCAGCAGCTTCTTAAGAATACCAAGTATAGTGTTCATAATACTCACTTATCCTTTCTAAGGTACGTGTTTAAAACAACACCCTTATTATATAACATTGTATGGATTTGTCAACATACAATCTATTGGCCTACACTCGCTATAGTATACGTGGTAGTAGTTTACGTAATTCGGACTAGTTTTCTGCCTTGCGCGCTTTATCGGCAGCTTTAGCGTCAGCACGGTGAGTCTTAGCGTAGTCGTGAGCTAGCTTAATCTCAGTCTTCACCTGGCGCTGACGAAAAATGCGTTTGAATACGAAGCGTGCCAGCGGACCACCGTAGAACAGATTCCATAATAATGCCGCGGGAAAGCTCAGCACCCAGGCTTCAATCCAATTGGCAAGGATATTCCCTACCCCGCTCCAATTAAAAATCATAGTAGCGATTAAGCTCATAATCGGGCACATCAATGCCACTGTCATGCAGGAAATTGCAAGGGTAATCACAATTGGACGATCCTTAGCTGGGTTAGCCATACGAAAAGCTAATTTACGCGCTAGCTTGCCAACAAAGAAATATTCAATTACAAATGCTATCGGCCCAATGATGCAGAAAGCACCTAACCCCTTCAATAATACTGAGTAGTCAAAACCAGTGTGTAGCGCAATGTTATATGTGGCCATAAAGTACGCCATTACGGTGACCATCAATACGCCAAAAATTACCTCTTGAAACTTTGTCTTGGGCATAAAAAATAACCTCCTTTAGTTAATATTGTTAGCTAGAGTTTGTTCGCCCGCCCTATCTCGCTCGGCACGGGTAGTTTCCATTTTTATAATCTCATTTGCCTCTAGCCATCTTAACATATTTTGAAATTTGGCGTAAGGAAATTTAACTCAAAAATCTATCGATGTTCTCCTTAGCTACTTCCAGCCCAACCGCAGCTTCTTCGGTAAATAACGGGCAACTATCTTCAGATAAATCATTAGATAGGCCATCGAAATTAGCAGCCCCGCCAGCACATCGCTGGCATAGTGAACGCCCAGATAGATTCGGCTAAGGCCAATTACGATAATTAGCAAACTTAAGAAAATAATGCTTGCCCACTTCAAATTACGATCATGCGCGTAACGATAAATCAGATAAATCACGAAGCCATACAGAGCCATGCTAATCATTGAATGACCTGACGGGAAGCTAAAGCCAGTCTCGCTGACTAGACGATATCCCAGTGGACGCGGACGCTGCACTATATCTTTAATCGCCAAGTTAATCGCAGTTGCAATCACTAAATTAAGGACTAGCAGACTAGCTATTCGACGATTGCGTGTTGTTACAATTACAATCAAGCTCACTACCCCCATTGCCAGAGTACTGCCAAACATGGTAATAAATTTCGCAGCCTTGGTCAGCATGGGTGAACGCAATTTCTCAACCAAGAAATCATGCGCCACAACATCCATCTGCATACGGAAGTCATCTGACAATAAGTCAACCATAATAAATGCCACGATTGTCAATAGCAATGCGACTATCAGCCAATAATAATTTTGTTTTAGAAACTTTCCGATCTTCTGTAGCACATAACCATTATACACTGCTGAATTGTTTAGGATAAGTACTATTCCAACCAGCATTGACCAGGTATAATAGTATCAGATTGCAGACAATTTCGTCCGCAACGTTCCTCAGGAGGTTAACATGGCAAAGCGAGTCTATATAGAGGGTCTAATGGATCCAGAAAACCGAGTGGATGGCGCTGAGACGATTCAGATCGACCACCCCTTGGAAGATCCGAACTTTGTGCGCACACCACCACGCGACCGTTCCGAGGTCATTCCCTGGGATGAAACCTTGGCCATCGAGGCCATCATCATGTCGCTGCGCAGCAAAGATCCATCCACTCGAGTCGGCGACGGCAGTGCCAACTCAAACAATCGCATTTTGAGTTCTGGCTACAACGGCACGCCAGTCGGTATTGACGATGATAAGATGATTTATAATAAGCAATTGGATCAGGATGGCAACGAGCTACCGCTCAATCGCACCAAGTATGGCTCAGTAGCACATGCTGAGGAAAACGCCATCAATAACTTTATTGGCGTTCGCGAGCAGATGCGGGGTGGCAATATCTATACCACACTATTTCCGTGCAACAACTGCGCCAAGATGATTGTAGCCAGTGGCATCACTAAGGTATTTTTTAACGAAGGACCACGTGACCCTAGTTCTGGCGAAACGCAGTCGGCGCTCTACAACCTAGAGATTGCGGGAGTCAAGGTCTATCAGGTTGTTCCCTCAGTACAATCGGTCTCCCTAACCGTGCAAGCTCTGCTGTCACGTAGCGATGACACCAGTACGGCCAAGCTGATACAAGCACTACTGTCGCTAGATAGTGTTCAGCCAAACGAATGCACGCTGATACCGATTGACCGGCTCAAGCAGCTGATTGACGCCGAGGCAGAGCTGAAGGATCTAAGGACGCCTAAGCCCATCCCCCACGTCAACCACCGCAAGTGCGGCCAGTGCTAGGCTAGCCACCACCTCTATTCCCGGGCGAGCATCTCAAATGATGCTCGCCTATTCAATTTGCCAAAGCTATTTCGCCACCTGGGCGATTTATTGGTATAATATAGATAATGATTTTATTTGTTTTGGGGCGTCAGCCCGAGATTGGTATCGCCGATACACCACGATAATTAGCATTAGCACAGTCACCGCCGACTAGCCCATGGTCACTACCCGTGATAGCCCACTTAACAAGCTTACGCTATATGATATAATCTTAAGCAGAGGTTCATAAATAAATAGGAGGAGTAGTGGTAAAAATCAGAAGCAAGTCAGCTTTGCTAGGCCTAGCATTTTCGATGTCGCTAGTTGCATTGCAATTTTACAGTGTTGTTACTAGTGCTCTGACGATAACCAGTCTATCAACGACATCAGGAGACGCAGCTGGAGGATATTCCATTACAATTAGGGGTACTGGCTTTACAGAGACATCGAAAATACCCGGAAAATTAAAACAGGTTGCCGCAGGTAACCAGTATACTTTGGCTCTATCGGATAGTGGCCAGGTTTTCGCCTGGGGCGACAATAGTAGAGGGCAGCTATCACCCCAGCTAAAACAACAAGCTATCAATCAACCAACTGAAATCACCGATCAAATCGGCTTAAAATCTGGCGAGAAAGTCACCACCATATCAGCCGATGGTTATCATTCGAGCGTGACGACTAACAAGAATCGCAGTATTGACTGGGGCGGCAACAAAGGCGACCGTATAAATGTGCCGTCATCTATCAATGACCAGTCAGTAATATCATCTGCCGCAGGCAGCAGCTCATTTATCGCCTTGACAGCAGACAATAAGGTATACGCCCAGGGTAGCAACAGCTACGGCCAATTGGGCGATAACAAGGCCGAGGCAAATACTGCGTCACCTATCGAAATTACTAATCAATTCAGCGAAGCCGACAAAATCACCAGCGTATCCGGCAACGATACCTCCTTCTATGCCGTTGCTAAAAATGGCAATGCCTATAGCTGGGGCACCAACGATTTTGGCCAACTAGGCACAGATGTCACCAACGATTACAACGTACCCAATAAATTTGCCACCAATATCGCCAGTATCAGTGCTAGCGGATATCATACCGCCGCTATCACCAAGAATGGAACACTACAGAGTTGGGGATGGAACACGCGCGGCCAGCTAGGCATCGGCAACTACGAGGTTCAGCGCAATACACCTGTCGCAATTGACTTGAGCCTAAATCCTACAACATCAACTAACGCAGTTGTTGATAAAGTTCTATTTGGCAATGCCGAGGCATCAGATATACAAGTGATCGACAACTCCACCGCGACCGCCACCGTTCCCACCGGTACTCCAGGTGCGCAAGTTCCAGTAATTATCATTACTACGAGCGGCAACCGTACTATTGCAAATACTAAATTTGCCTATAACACACCCGAGGTTAAGAAATATACCGTTACCTTCGATTCGGATGGTGGGTCTATCGTACCCAGTCAGACAGTTGAAGAAGGTAAGACTGCTACAGCGCCCAAGGCTCCAGTTAAAGATGGGTACACTTTCGAAAAATGGCTCCTAGTAGACAACAGCGGTAATACCACCGAATATAGCTTTAGCTCGCCTATGCACAGTAACATAAAGCTAATCGCAAAATACATTAAGAATAGCGCACCCACCCTGCCTATTACACCTGATTCCACAGAAACCGGTACACAACATCCCGACAAGACAACGCCGCAAGCAGCAAGCACGCCAAAAAACATACAAAGCAGAGGTTTACCGAAAGCCCCTAGCGCAGGCTTAGGAAAAAAGATACTACTATCGCCCATTACTACCCTGACCTTAGGCATAGTCATGGCTGGCTGTATATATGTACTTACAGGCGGGAAGCTTAACCCACTAAAAGCATTCCAAAACGGTAGGCTTAAACTAATGATAGCAATTATAATTAGCGGGCTAACAGTAGCCATCGCACCTATCACCAATGCGCTAGATATGCCAACCACAACCAGCGCACCAACCTACACCGGTTTTCAAAAGATTGAAGATCCCGGCAAGAGTAGCAAAAACTACTTCCAACCTACCTGGTTTAGCAATGACCGGGATGGTGAAGGTGCACACCACATCCAGGCACACGGCGGCCAAATCGTGCCTACCACTGAGAACGGCCAAAAAGTTTACTACTGGTATGGCGAATCGCACGAGTACGGTTACGGCAACTCACCCGGAGTACACGTCTATAAGTCGACCGACCTATACAACTGGAAAGACATGGGCATTGCCCTGGCCACTGTTTCGAGCAAGGCACAATTAACCGATAAGTCTAACAAAGACTACTCTTATTTCGACCAAGTCTACGACCTATCCAGCCACGCCGATCGTGCTGATAAGATCTTCCCATACCTCAATACTAATAGCGACCAAAATCACGATGGCAAGACTGATAGTTTATCTGCCATCATTGAACGACCAAAGGTCATTTACAATCCAGCCACTGAGCAGTGGGTTATGTGGTTCCACTCCGACGGCTCAACTTCAGTTGGTGGCAGCAATTACAGCCGAGCCCTACTGGGCGTCGCCGTATCCAGCACCCCGGCTGGACCATTCCGATTAGTTGGTGCCTATCGCGGTTTCTCGGACGGCAAGAATGACGGTGGCTGGGGCGGCAACGGCGACAGCCGCGATATGACAGTCTATGCTGCGAGCGACGGCAACGCCTATGTTGGCTATTCATCCGAAGGCAACACTGCTTCATATGTCGCCAAACTCGATAGCACTTGGACTCACCTGAACAAAACCACCAACGTCGATCAGTCTGATATCAAAATGCAGTACTCCGAGGACGGTAAGTACACCGACATTACCGGCGGTACATCTGGCAAGGATTACAAGGTCATAGCTAACGATAAACGCGAAGCCATCTCATTCATGGAATATGGCGGCGTCGCCTACGCCGTGACATCAGGTACCACCGGCTGGAACCCAAACATCCACAACGCCTACGTGTCAACCAATGGCATGCTCGGCGACTGGAAAAGCCAACAATGGGGCGAACAGAAGCTAGGTCGCATCACCCGCGACATGAGTAATGAAACTAACTTTGGCTCACAGATCGCGTCTATCCTGCCAATTAATGCAAGTGATAAAGAATTCCTATACATTGGTGACCGTTGGAACAGCGGCTCTGGTGCCTCTACCTATGTATTCCTACCGCTCAAGATTCACGACGACAAGACCCTAGAACTAGTCAATCCAGGCAGCGCATGGGATCTAAATTGGTGGAAAAATAATAAATAGAGAGTTGGAAGAGGCCAGAAGAAACAGCATAGCTCCGTCCAATGGACGGAGTTATAAGAAAGACCTAGTTTGCTGGTATAATATAGATAATGATTTTATTTGTTTTGGGGCGTCAGCCCGAGATTGGTATCGCCGAACTAAAGGCCGTGTTTAGCAATTTATCCCGCCCTATAAAGGGCGGGCAAGCTGGCGCAACGGCGTCGCTGGGTGGGTTTTATTCACCCTCTTGTAGCCATATCGCTGCGCTCGACATCCCGATGACACAGGCCCTAGCTCGCCTGCCCCACATGGGCTCGGTCGTCAAGGCGGCCGAGGTGGTCAGCACCTTGTCCCAGCTAGATCACGCTAGTCTATCGCGCGTCATAAAGCAGCTATTTGGCGGTATTGAGGGTAAAATCACCCTGGGCGTATCATTCTATGGCGACAAGATCAGCAAGAAGTCGACCATCCAGTTGGCCCAGGATGTCGAACGCATCCTAAAGCCAACTAACTCAGTGCGACTGGTGCCAGTCGAGAGCAACGAGCTTAGTAGTGCCGCCGTACTACACAACAAGCTCGCCGGCGATAACCCCAAAAAATGTGAATTAATCTTTGTTAAGCAGCGCGACGGCTCCGTAGTAGTAGGACGAACTTTCTTTGTGCAGGATATCAACGCCTACACCTTCCGCGACCGTAAGCGCCCAAAGCGCGACGCTCATAACGGCATGCTGCCGCCCAAGCTCGCCCAAACCATGATTAATTTGGCGTGGGGTGCAGCAACCCCTCACCCGGTGCAAGCACCTACTCTCCTCGATCCGTTTTGCGGTACTGGTGTAGTCCTGCAGGAAGCTGCCCTGATGGGTATGACAGTTTATGGCACAGATTTAGCCGAGCGCATGACTGAGTTTACCACCGAGAATCTAAAGTGGCTAGAGCACACGCACCACATTAAGGTGGATTACAAGGTAAGTGCTGCCGACGCCACCACGTTTGATTGGAATAAGTGGATTAACACTAGCAAAACGACCCCACCCAGCGGCGCAAGCGCCAGCTTGCCCGCCCCCACTGGGGCGGGACACCAGAAGAGTGCCCCCTCTTGGCTAAAGGGGGCTGGCGAGCGTAGCGAGACTGGGGGATCGTCAACAAAAATCAACCTTGTCGCCACCGAAACTTACCTGGGGCGGCCATACGCGACGGCGCCGAGTATGACCGAGCTGCATAACAACATCGGCAACTGCAACGTAGTAATTCAAAAGTTCCTGTCCAATCTGTCTAAACAATTATCCAAAGGTGCTGGCCTATGCGTCGCCGTGCCCTGCTGGTTCGTACACGGCAAGCTACATCATCTGGCCTGTCTAGGCAATCTATCCGCCATGGGTTACCGCGATCTATACGCCGTTCAACACCTAATCTACCATCGTAAAGATCAAGTCGTCGGCCGCGAGCTACTGGTCTTGCAAAAGGCCTAGAATCATGTATAATGGTATAGAGTAATTTGTAAGGAGATTTTATAGATGTCACATGTTAAAGCCGGTGGTTCGGCTAAGAATATACACAACAACGCAGGTCATCGCCTAGGTGTTAAGCGTTTCGGTGGCCAGAAAGTTAATGCGGGCGAAGTAATCGTTCGCCAGGTTGGCGCCACCAAGATTGCCGGTAACGGTACTTACGTTAGCCGCAACTTTACCATTCATGCCGCCAAGGATGGCGTAGTCAAGTTCATCAAGCGCAAGGTTCGCACCTTCACTGGTAAGACCGTGCTACGCACTCAGGTAACAGTTGAATAATTAGCCGACATGATCCCACCCTGGTCGCGTTGCGATCAGTGCCTCCCTTTAGCCAAAGGGAGGCTTTGAGTTTTCGCGGATTATTAATAACTTATTTCTGCTATAATATCCTTATGAATAAACTGTCCAGCAAGAAAGCTTCAACTAGCAAACCTAAAGCCAAGGGCTTTACTGAGGCGCAACGCGGCGAGTTACAGGAATTATTTGAGGATGTTTACGTGGCCAACCGCAGCAAAATTATCTGGACTAACTTTCTGCGTGGTATCGCATTTGGTCTAGGCACCTTCATTGGCGGTACTATCGTGGTCGCTGCAATACTATGGGTAGTCAGCATGACCACCGACTTCTTCCCTTGGATGAAGGCGGTCACTGATCCGCTAATTAACTCAGTCGAGTATCACAAGTAGCTAGAAATCTAGCTCTCGGGCATGTTGAGCTCGTGCTTAATACGAGCCACCACGTCGCCAATCACCACCTGTGACTTGACCAGGAAGTCATCGGCACCAAGCTCTTTCGCCCGCTCGGCGTCCTTTGGCTGCGACAAGGCCGTCAGCATAATAATATGAGTGTTACGCGTTTGTGGACTATTGCGCAGGATATCTAGGACATCAAAACCATTGAGTTTCGGCATCATGACATCTAGTAGCACCAGATCCGGCTTAAATTCTACCGCATCCGACAGCGCCTGCTCACCATTGGTACTATGCTTTACCTCAAACCCCTCTAGCTCTAGGCGCTGCTGATAGACCATCGCCAGGGTTTCGTCGTCCTCTACTAGTAGTATTTTTTTCTTTGCGCCTTCCATAATTACCTATAGTATACCCATAACGCTTATATTTTTCAAGACCCAGCGTTGACAAGATTCACGTAGAGTTGTTTAATATTATTAAATTGTATCTATCAATCGTTCAATTCGCACCTTAAGGAGGAATATTATGGAGGAGATAGATCCGATTTCGTTGGCCGGACAAGCTTACCTGTTGATAGTTAATTTGAAAGGTAAGCTGGACGCCGATTACATCAACCAGATCTGTGACCCGTTGCTCGACTACACCCTCGAAAGCCGTGCATCTATAGCGCGTACCGTACTAGCTATCAAGACAATTAGTGCCGATATCGCAAACATGCTTATGTCCAATAGCGAATTACTTAAGCGCAACGACAAACCATCAGAAGATCGCTCTAGGCTAATTCGCAATAAGGGCCTTCTGGAACAGGTTTCTGAACAGCTATATAGCCTAAACCAGCTCCTATTGCAGGTTGGTTCAGATGACGAGAGTAGCCGTCTCAAGTTCATTGATAGCCTGCGTGGACGTTTAAGGACAAAGTCGGCCTAAAACCACCGCCAAAAGTGACTAAGCTCCACCCAACCCCCCTATAGAAAAATACTAGCCGGTTTCAACCGGCTAGTTTTACCTTTTGTTGCCGAATAGGCAATAAATGAACAGCGGCTTATTCCTTGTTTAAAATCTCGACCGCCTTGTCCTGTTGTGTGTCAGTACCGTTGTCTAGGTATTTATCCGCATCCAGATCAACTTTTACGTCAGGCTCTAGTCCGTCGTGGTTAATATTCCGACCCTTCGGTGTATACCACTTAGCTATAGTAATCTTCAACTGGTCGCCGTTGCTTAACGAAGACATGGTTTGTACGCTACCCTTACCGTAGGTCTTATTGCCAACCAGAGTAGCCAGGTCATAGTCGCTCAGCGCACCAGCTACAATTTCGCTAGCTGAAGCCGTACCACCATTCACCAACACCACTGTCTTGACGCCCTTAAGGATATTGCCACCCTTAGCTTTCACCGAACCCTTAGCAATCACCCGATCGCCCTTGCGCTCTTCAACAATAGTTTTGCCTTGGTCCACCCACAAGCTCGCCACATCCTGTGCGGCGTCCACATAGCCGCCACCGTTGTCGCGCAGATCCAACACAATACCTTTAACGTTCTTAGACTTTAGCTCTTTAGCGGCTTTTTGCGCCAGCTCTCCGGTATCATCGCCAAATTGACTAATACGGATAAATCCAATACCATCCTTGACTTCCCATGTTACCGATGGATTGTCAATATGGACTCGCTCTAGCTCGTAATCTTTCTGATCGTTACCGCGAAGGATGGTCAGCTTCACCTTAGTGCCTGCTTCACCGCGAATCTTACTAGCGGCTTGGCTAGGTGTCCAGTTTAGCGAATCCGCGCCGTCCACTTTAACAATTAGGTCACCAGTTTGCAGACCCGCTTTCTTAGCCGAACCGCCGTCTAGCACCGACATAATTTCCAGTTGCCGATCTTTATTTAGACCCATTTCGATGCCGACACCATCGAACGAGCCTGACAGGTCATCGGTCAAATCCTGCGCATCAGCAGCAGTCAGATAGGTGGTATAGGGATCACCTGCCGCATCCACCATACCCTTGGCGGCACCTTCGATCAGCTTACTCTTGTCAAGCTTACCATCGTAATTCTGCTGTAGAGTTGCATACACCTCATCTAGCTCGGCGTAGTCTAGATTAGATATTGAAATGTTCTGTAAGCGTGTACCGATAGCTAGGCCAATTAAGCCTGTCATCACCGATACTACCACGCAGATAGCAATGCTTACGCCGACAGTTGACTTACGCTTACGCGGCGACTGGTTCTTATAACTCTCGTATTCGGACGCCGTTAATACTTGGGCGTCATTTTTACCCTCATTTTTCATTACTATCTATTGTAGCACAACCGCTATGAATTAGCTGAAAACCTACCAGTTCTTATAGAAACCACTGAAGCTACTAATTGAAACCCAGCGCTCATTATATACATACCAAGTGTTCGTACCTTTGGGCGGCCAGTTATATTCTGATACGCGCACCATGCCAGCGCGACTACCCGAACCAATTTCCTCAACCCAAGCTACGTGGCCATGTTCACCAACGCTCCTCATAACTGCAACTGAGTTAACACGAGGGCTTTTGCCGAGGTTGATTGGCCATGATTTTGCATGTCCGTGACGTTCCATGCGTCCAGTTATCTGCCAAATGCGCCACTGTACATAGTTCACACACTCACGAGCATTGCCATTCGCCACTGTTGTTCCAGAGTTAAAGCTTCCGTAAAAGTTCGACGTGTCATGAGGCTTATTCCAGAATGGGTAACCGCCATTTTTTGACCCAACCGATATGCCAATGTCAGGACGCCAACCACTATTGCTACTGTTTGAATTACCGCTGTGTTTACGCGCCTCTTCTTCAGCGCGACGCTGTTGTTCGGCAATATACGCTTGAATAGCCGCTTGCTGCTCTTTCTGCACCTGAGCCTTCTGTGCCTCGGTCTGCTTGGACATTTCCTGGAACTTAGCTTCATCGCCGCGAGTTTGGTTAAGCAGCTGCTGCTGCTCGTTCTGATTATCTACTAAATCTTGTTTTTGGCTATTATTCTGAGCAATCTTCTTTTCAACCGATTTCTTGTTGACTTCCTGCTCTGATTTAATCTTATTCACCTCGCCTACTGTACGCTTAATGTTATCGGTCGCAGCCGACTGACGAACAGTGCGATCGACATAATCGCTGACTGAGTCGCTGTTGAGCAGCACATCAAGCGTCGAAGTTTGCCCGTTATAATACTGCTCTTTTAAATTCTCGCTTAGCGCCGCAGCATACTCCTTCAGCTTAGCTTCGTTATCTTTAATTTTCTGCTCTAGCTCACTACGCTCGGCACTACTAAGGTCAATCTGCTTCTGAATCGCCGTTTGCTGACTCTTTAGGGCGTCAATCTGACCTTGTAATGTGTTTGCTTGCTGGCTCTTCTCGGCTGCTTGGGCATTATAGCTATCCACCTGCTTTTGTAGGTTCTTGATCTCGGCATCAAAGTCGCGGGCATCTGCGACTACGGGCTGGAATAGCTGCACCACTGTCGCCGCCGCAAAGACAGACACCGTACCCAGCATGCCAACCCGCAAGTTCCACTTGCGTCGTTGCTTAGTCTGACATTTCCTATTACCTTTATTCATATGCTCCATTTTTTGTTTTTAGCTACCTTCTTCTTAACTATCCTATGGCATTTGATCAAAATAAATGTAGCCGTCAAATGAACTAGCACTTGATGAATACTCATGATAACGCCCGTCCAAGTCGCGATTAAAATCACTAATTATAATCCTGTTTCCATCAACAGCCTCAACCCACGCTACATGACCCCAACGGCCAGAGGTCATAACCGCAACCGAGCCTACTTTTGGAGTGCTGCTCGTCGGAATGCCAAGATTTCGCGCCCGTGATAGCCAATTTTTAGCATCATTATTGCCGCGTGGCCAATAAGATGGCCACCCATACGTGGAAGCTACTTTATAAGCCACATAGCTAACACACTCACGGCTATACATGCCCCATGCATCAACCATTGCATCCTTCGGCTTACTACAATATAAGGCTGGATAACCGCCGCCACAATCACCAGCAGCCAAGTCAGTACCCTTACGTAGCCTTAAGTTCTCAGCTGCCTGCTCTTTTCTTAGCTGCTCAATCTTAGCGTTACTCTGTGCTGTTAGCTCTTGAAACTTCGCCTCTTGCCCCTGGGTATCCTCTAGTAGCTGCTGCTGCTCGGCCTGACTGTCAGCTAGTTGTCGCTTCTGCTCAGCTTGTTGTGAGATCACCGCCTCAACTTTAGCCTTCTTGACCTCAAGGTCGGCCTTTAGCTGCTTCACCTTTGTAACAGATTTCTTAATGTCATCGCTAACCTTGGACTGGCGCGACTGACGGTCTACGTAATCGCTAACTGAGTCACTGTTCATCAGTATATCTAACGACGAAATCTGACCGCTGTAATACTGCGCCTTCAAACTCTCACTCAGACCCTTGGCCTGATCCTTAATTTTCTGCTCACTATCCTCAATCTGCTGTTGTAACTGGTTCCTCTCAGCCGTACTGAGGTCGATTTGCTTCTGAATCGTAGCTTGCTGATTCTGTAGCTCCGCAATTTTGCCCTGTAAGGTATTAGCCTGAGCACTCAATTCCCCGGCGCGCTTATTATAGTCATCAATCTGGTTCTGGAGGGCCTTGATTTCAGCGTTATAATCGCGAGCTTCTACAGTCAGCGGACTAGCCAGCTGAACGCCCGATGCTACTACAAAAGCCATAGCCATCACTAAACAGCCGAATCTCATCGGTCGTGAATGATCTGCTATAAATTTCAAGTTGTTGTGGTGGAACCCCATAAACCCTCCTTTATGTCGATTCTTAATTTTATTATAAGCATAAGCTATTTGTTTGGCAAGTTACCACTTCATGTAACGCCTCAGCGCTAGGCGAGCACTGAGATCGCCGATAACAAAGCCGACCGCCATCATTGCTAGCAGTATCACCGCCATCCAATGTTCTACAAAGGCCTGCGTCTGCGCTACTTCAATATAGCTACTCATACTCGGCAAGATCTTAGCTAGCGCTAGATAACCCAGGATGGTCGAGATTACGCCAGCAATAACACCGTATAGTTCCGCTTCCACTAGAAATGGCCCACGGATAAAGAAGTTATCGGCGCCAATCGAGCGCATCATGCTAATCTCGTCACGACGGCTAAAGATGGTCATGCGAATCGTGTTAAAGATTACCAGCACTGATATTGCCACAAAGATACTGGCCGCCGCAATACCAACCTTGCTGGCGTACTGCATAATATCCGATAGACGCTTAATGGTATTCTGGCGCGTCTCTAGATCTTGCGACTGCGAACGACTCTGATCCACCCATTTCTTAAACAGCTTGTCGTTACTTACGAACTTCTGGATATCGTCTTTTTTCTCATAGTCGTCTAGCTTGACGTGTAGTACTGCTGGAAACTCCATGTTGATGCCCTCTTCTGTTACAGTTTGCAGAGCATCCATGATTTCCTGCTTTGCTTTATTCTCTTCTACATAGTTTTTACGTTCGTCGGCACTAGTGCTAATGGCGACGCTTTTAACGTTAGGCTGGCTCTTGATCTCCGACGCTAAATTGTCTAGCGTACTACTACTCACATTATGCTTGATATAGACCGAGAGGTCCATCTTATCCTTCTGTGACTGAATAGTTTCACTCAGTACCGAGCTAGCAATACCAGTTACAAAGATAATTAGTAAGGTAATTACCATCACCACTGTCGCAGCCACCGTTAGCCAAGCATTACGTGTAAAGTTACGTAGGCCATAGCGAATCACCCGTCTAACGGTTAACAGTGTACGCTGGCGTTGCGGGTTAACTAAGCGCTGCTTCTTTAACTTAGCACCCTCTTTCTTAGTTCTAAGTTTAGATTCTTTCCGTGACATTAGCACCTCCATGTTCAACATCGCTAACAATCTTGCCGTGGTCAATCGTGATTGTACGCGTATCTAGTCGGCGTACAATCTCGGTTGAGTGTGTAATTAGAACCACTGTCGTACCAAAGCGATTAATCTTCAGCAGTAGCTTCACGATTTCCCAGGTGTTGCGAGCATCCAAGTTACCAGTTGGCTCATCCGCAAACAAAATCTTCGGCTGACGCACCATGGCTCGGGCAATTGCTACCCGCTGCTTCTCGCCACCAGATAGCTGATTCGGGAACTTCTTGTCCTTGCCCCTTAGACCCACTAGCTCTAGCATGCGTGGCACATTGTCGCGAATCTCTTTATTAGAGTGGCCCGAAATTTCTAGCGATAGCGCCACATTCTCAAATACCGTACGATTCGGCAGTAGTTTAAAATCCTGAAATATCACACCGATACGACGGCGTAATAGCGGAATATCGCGGTCGTCTAGAGTGTCATAGTCAATACCACCAACCACAATCTTGCCGCTATCTGGCTTTTCCTCACGCGTCAGCATCCGCAGCAAGGTGGACTTACCAGCGCCCGACGAGCCAATAACGATAGCAAACTCACGTGGCGCAATGCTCAGGCTAACTTTGTCTAGAGCGAGTGGCGACGACCTGTCGTAGCGCTTACTGACTCTATCCATTAAAATCATTGATCTTGCCATAAACTATCCTTTTTATTTTAAATACTTATGCTTTATTATTCCTGAACCCCATATACAATGAAACGCTTGTCAGCAGTCTGGGTGCGGTAGTTGAACTTGCCCGTGCAAGTCATTAGGGTGATACCCTTTTTACTGTCACCCTGGACGTTCAGTGCCTTGCCCATATCAACCTTATCGGCATTTACGGTTTCCGTAGCAGTTACACGATAAGTGTACTTAGTACCATTACCAGTTTCAACGACAATCTGGTCACCAGACTTCATCTTTGGCAAGTCGTTAAAAGCTGCATCGATAGTATTGCTAAAGGAAGTGTGGCCGTCGATGAAGACTTGGCCATCTTGGCCTGGCTTAGCGGATCCGTCGTACCAAGCAGTATCATTAAGGTTCTTGGGTACGTCAATATTACCCTGACTATTGACGCCCACGCTACGCACCCGTGCACTGACACCAATTGATGGGATAGTGATTAGGCGTGGTAAGTCTGACGATACCGTATAAGCCTGTTTGGCTTCTTGGCTAACCGCCGTCTGATCAGCTGTAGCCGGGTTCACACCGGCAATCGACATAGCTGAAGCTGGATTAGAGAAGTTGTTCTGCACGGTCTTATTAGTAGAATACGTATCCCATGCTAGGTAGGCACTAGCCGCCAAAATTACCATGATGGCCGTGTAACGTAGACCCGCTAGGAAGCGCTCTTTGTTAAATTTAAAGTTAATCGAGATTTTAGCGCTAGCTAGGCGCTCAAAGATATTGGGCTGCGCAATCGCAATCACGCCATCTGAACCCGCCATTAGATTGACATCGTCATCGCTGTACTGGTCGGCGGGCGATTCAACTGGCTCAGGAATTTCTGGAGTAGTTGGACGCACAGGAGTTTGCACAGGCTTGGCTTCGAGATAAGCGGCAGGAGTAAAAGTGTTAGATTTCTTGGTATTCAAGCTGGACGCCATAGCCATAGCCGGCTTGGTAGCTGGCGTCATATTCGAGATCGCAGCTGACATCGTCGGCATCGCTGCTCGCCGAAAAGACGCCGGAGATACTACGCCATCTAAACTAATGCCACGGCTAATCGGCTTTTTCGCAGCAGGCTTAGCTGTACGAGCTGGCTGAGTAGTAGACTTCACTTGCACGGATTGAACCGAGGCGGCAGGCTGATTATTCTGATCAGCCCGTACTGCGCTTGCAGTACTATTCAGATACTCTCCGTGTTGTTGCACCATGCGGGCAAAGCCAGTACTACGTGGCCGCTCGGGAATCACCAGACGGCGCCGATTGGCATCATTTACACCACTCAAATCTAGCTTGTAGCTAGAACTATTTTGTCGTTGCATTTTTGTCTCCTGTTTTTTGAATGCGTTATTTGTGATTGTTTTAGTCTTTTTGTCTCCAGACTATGGTTATATATTAAAGCATAATCTAAATAAATGCAAATATTACTTGCTTTCTAAATACGCTTTCATAAAGCCATCGATTTCGCCGTCAAACACAGCCGTCGGGTCCTTCTCTTCGTACTTCGTTCGCGTATCCTTGACTTGCTTATACGGATGTAAGACGTAATTGCGAATCTGTACACCCCAGCTGGCACTCTTGCCAGCACGCAGCTTGTCAATACTATCCACATGCTGTTCCATCTGCATGGCCGCCAGTTTCGAACGCAGGATTTCCAGTGCCTTTTCCTTGTTCTGAATCTGACTACGCTCGTTCTGAATCGCCACCACGATGCCAGTCGGTAAGTGCGTCACCCGCACGGCACTATCAGTAGTGTTAACCCCCTGCCCGCCGTGGCCACCCGAACGGTAAACGTCAATACGCAGGTCTTTGTCGTCAATTTTGACAGCATCCGGCGCGTCAATTTTCGGCAGAACTTCCACCAAGGCAAAGGAAGTTTCGCGTGACTCGGCGTTAAATGGGCTCAGCCGCACTAGGCGGTGCACACCGTTCTCTGACCTCAGCCAACCGTAAGCATAGGGGCCACTAACTTCAATCACGCTAGTCTTAACCCCGGCCTGCTCGCCTGGACTGCGCTCGATAATATTGGTCGTATAGCCGTGCTTTTCTGCCCAACGTAAATACATGCGCTCGAGCATCTCAGTAAAGTCCTGTGCGTCATCACCACCCACGCCGGCGGTCAGGCGCAAAATCGCATCACCCATGTCATACTGACCGTTAAACATCAGCTGCTGCTTAAGCTGGCCATACTCTTTCTCTAAAGCTGTCACTTGGCCATCAAATTCAGCTAATAGCTCATCATCAGCAATCTCTAGCAGCTCAACCAGGTCGTTCACCTGCACCCGCAGGGTCAGCCACGGTTGTACCACCGCTTTTAGATTAGCCAATTTCTTAGTCTGCTCCTGCGCATATGCTGGGTTATGCCAAATCTCTGGCCGCGCCAGCTCATCTTCTAGTGACTCCAGTTGATCTCGCTTGTCCGCTAAATCTAAGCGCCTCGCCGCCGCTTCAATCTCGGCGGCTAGCTTTCCCAGTCTAGCACTCAGCTGATCCTTCATCTGAAGTTATTATATCATTTATTATCAGCTTTAGCGTGGCGTCGGAATTGACGACCTTTAGTCACCTGTTCGAATAGGTAATCCACATCCTGTGCATCAATTTCATCCACCGTCTTCACAATCTCGTCAACGTCATCAGTAATCTTGTATAGGCCACGGGCGTTATGCACCAGGCCATAGTCCGATGCCCTAGCCAGATGTGGCATCTCGTTCACCTCGTTCTCATCACCCGTCTCAATTAGATGCCACTTGCTCATTGGGCCAGCAAACCACTTGTCCAAGCCCGACCAGAATTCACTGCCAAATAAGAAAATGGGGGCATGTGGCGTCTTGCCAGTATGAACCAGTTCCAGTACCTCGGCAAATTCGTCCATCGTACCAAACCCACCCGGGAAAAATACGAAAGCTTTGCCGCTAAACGTCATCATTACCTTGCGCGCAAAGAAGTAATGGAATTCCATCGAGTCGGTCGTCCACGGGTTCAAATCCTGTTCGGTTGCCAAATGTATATTTAGCCCCACTGAACGGCCGTGATTCTCAAACGCCCCGCGGTTGGCGGCTTCCATAATACCCGGACCACCACCCGTCGTCACAGTGTGGTTGTGCTGGGCTAGCTTAGCGCCTAGCTCATACGCCTTCTGATAATATTTATTGGTCTCGTGAAAGCGCGCCGAGCCAAAGATAGTTACACCCTGTGGGTACTTGCGGATGGTTTCTAGCCCGTGCACTAGGTCGGCCGTATAGCGACCAAAGCGCTGGTCGTCCTCGTCGTTCATCTGCTCATTATTAAGGATGTCACGCCAAGGACAGTCCTTCACCGCCGTATCGCCCATTGCGCGACGGCGTCTACCTCGCTGCGAGTCATCGCTCTTCCGCCACGTCATTTTCTGATTGTTTGTATTATCTTTCATCATGTTTCTATTTTACCATAAGTTTTTACAATATCCCCAGCGGCGACTAGCGTCGCCAGCTTGCCCCTTTTTACCAAAAAAGGGCTTATATACCCCTGCCTCCCTTTGATAAAGGGAGGTGCCGAGCGTAGCGAGGCGGAGGGATTGTGTATTAGTGTTATAATATAACCACTATGGCGAATGCGAATCTGACGGCGGCAAAGCGGGCAAAGA
>ERZ808242.891-NODE-891-length-19331-cov-4.606817_pt1 | contig 19331 bp, 18 predicted proteins | sample MGYA00521244_ERZ808242 | MGnify/ENA primary metagenome ERZ808242 (study PRJEB31516, sample SAMN03275573) | gut metagenome | biome: mammalia-associated habitat; material: feces | host: Papio cynocephalus | place: Kenya | collected 2012-07-27 ... | reverse complement strand
CATATATATGCGAAAAAGCCCAGCTTTTACTGGACTTTTTCGACAGACTGAAATCAGTCTCTTAATTTAAGAGACTGATTTTTTTAAGGCTTAGCTTCCCGAATCGAGTATCAATGCCTGCAATTCGGATATAACCTTGTTAATGTCGCGGTTATATTCTGCGGTCAATGTAACAGCCGAACTGTTAACACTAAAATTTGTTTCAGGATAAATACTTGTTATGTTTTCCACTGTCCCGTCGGCTGAAGGAATAAAGGTTTTTGTTTCGTCTCCGCCGCTTTCGGTGACGGTTAAGGAAGTGAAATCGTTGAAATATAAAGAATGCTCGGTTGCTGATGAGCCAAGCTCAATCTGGGGCTTGAAGACTAAATTTTCCACGGTGTTTTTCTGCTTGACACAAAGCATTAAATTAAAAATCGGCGATTCGGAATCAAATGTAAAGGATTTTCCGTTTCCTGTATCAGAAGCATTGTTAACTATATTTCCTTTGTTGTTTGTAATACATAAATAATAAGATTCCATGGACCCGTTTTCGGGACAGCCGGATAAAGTATAGGTTGTTCCTTTTTGTAGGAATCTTATTGAGGAGATAATAATAAATGTATTGGCTGTAGCCGTTCCGTTTGCGGTAATGCTTCCGTCGGAATTTACAGTACAGGTTATGCCGTTGCTTTGATATGTCGAATAAGGATAGGGGTAAGGGAATAAATTTTTACTGCTTACTTTAACCTTTAAATTATGCTCGTTCGGAGAAATGTCGGTAATATTTATACTGTTTCCGACTGCACTTCCTTTTATCGGGTTACAGCATGCGGTGTTCATTTGAAGCTCTGTTAAATCGCCTTTTTCGCCTTTGTCACCCTTGTCTCCCTTTAAGCCCTGCGCTCCGGTGTCGCCTTTGTCACCTTTATCGCCCTTATCTCCTTTTTCGCCCTTGAGATTTGCTATTTGCTCGTCGGTAAAATCGGTGTAGACAAATGCGTCTCCTTTTTCGCCTTTCTCTCCGCGGTCTCCCTTGTCTCCTTTTGTTCCTTGCTCGCCTGTATCGCCCTTGTCGCCTTTAACACCCTGAATTCCCTGTGCACCGGTATCGCCTTTGTCGCCCTTTTCACCCTTGAATTTTCCGTCCTCTGCGTCCTTTCGCAAATTTTCGGAAATCTGCTTGTTTTCCTGCATTATTCTTAAAATTTGCTCGTATTCGGTAGGGGTTGGGGAAGAGGGCTCGTCAGTTTCGGCTGTAAATCCGCTTTTTATAACCGGTATTCTGCATTCGGTTGTAGTAATTCTTAAATTGTCCTTTACTCCGTAAACGGAAACCGAAAATTCCTTTTCCTTCAGCACCTCGTAAGGCACCTTGCATTCATCGGAATTTAAAACTACGCTGACTGCGGTTTCGCCTGACGGATTTTTAAAAATAACCGTTTTTGCAAGCCCGTCCCAGTCGGCTGAAAATTTGAATTTTATTTCGGGATAGTTGATAGAATCGGTCGCAATTACCGAATGCTTTTCGAAAATGTCCTGCCCGTTAACTTCAATCGTAATCATTTTTTTAATCTCCTTTTCGTTTTGGTTCAGTACTGTTTCCGATTAAAAAAATAAAAACTTATTTTGCGACATTCACCGACATTTTTACTTTTTAAAATGTAATTATTGACGGATATAATAAATTGTATTATAATAATTAAGAATATAATAGTTTGCCAAACTTAAGATAAATTCAGCTTAACCCAAGCCGTTGCTTGGGCAGATACTAAGGGGAATAGAAAATGAAAATACCGTTCAGCCCGCCTGATATAACAGAGGCGGAAATAGAAGAGGTAGCCGAGGCGCTTCGCTCTGGCTGGATAACAACAGGACCGAGAACAAAAAAGCTTGAAAAGCAGATAGCCGAGTGGATAGGAACCGAAAAATGCGCCTGTCTTAATTCTCAGACAGCCTGCGCCGAAACAGCTCTCAGGGTTTTAGAAATAGGCGAGGGCGATGAGGTTATCGTTCCAGCTTATACATATACAGCCTCTGCATCTGTCGCTTGCCATGTCGGCGCAGCTCTTAAGCTGGTAGATATAAATAAAGATAATCTCGAAATGGATTATGATGCGCTTGAAAATGCGATAACCGATAAAACAAAAGCCGTAATTCCTGTAGACCTTGCAGGAATTCCCTGCGATTATGATAGAATTTTCGAAATTCTTGAAAGGAAAAAAGGACTTTTTCGCCCCTCAAATGAAATTCAGAGAGCAATAGGCAGAGTTGCCGTCTGTGCAGACGCCGCTCATGCCTTCGGAGCAAAAAGAAAGAATACAATGGTAGGCAATATCGCCGACTTTTCAAGCTTCTCTTTCCATGCCGTAAAGAATTTCACAACCGCCGAGGGAGGAGCGCTTACTTGGAAAACAATAAACGGAATAGATAATGAAGAAATTTATCATAAAATCCAGCTTTTAAGTCTCCATGGCCAGTCAAAAGACGCATTAGCTAAAACAAAGCTCGGCGCGTGGGAATACGATATAGTCGGAACTTGGTATAAATGCAATATGACCGATGTTGCGGCGGCTATAGGTCTTAAGCAGTTTGAAAGATACCCCGATATGCTTAAAAGAAGAAAGGAAATCATTAAAAGGTATGACAGCGTTTTAAAACCCTTAGGAGTCGAAACCTTAGAGCATTTTGCAAAGGATTATCAGTCCTCGGGACATCTTTATATAACAAGAATACCTAATATAAGCTCAGAGCAGAGAAATGAAATAATAAATAAAATGGCAAAAAGAGAAATCGCCTGCAATGTTCATTATAAGCCTCTGCCTATGCACACGGCATATAAGAATATGGGCTTTGATATAAAAGACTTCCCGAATGCCTATAACCGTTTCGCAAATGAGATAACACTTCCTCTTCATACCTGCCTTACCGATGAGCAGGTTGAGTATGTCGTTTCAAATTATGCGGAAATAGTTAAGGGGTATGTTTAATGTATTCGGTAAAGAAGCTTAAGTTTTTTGATATTTGCGGAATATTTAAAGTGGCTCAGATACTGCAAAAATGCGGCAAAGATATGGCTCACAAATCCGATTTGCATCACTGGGATAATCTTTATTTAAAAACTCTTGCAATAGTAGCTTACGGTTCTTTAAAAAATGATATTTATTTGGTTTTAAATGACAGTAAACCTGTTGCAACATTTCAGACAAGAAAAATCGGCTCGTCCGTTCTTTTTCAAAAGCTTGCTACTCTTCCGAATTTTTCCGGTAAGGGCGTCGGAACTTTTTGTCTGTCAAAGATAGAAAAAATTGCAAAAAACAGCTCTTCAAACAAAATAATCTGCGAGGTTTACGATAAAAGCGAAAATGCAATAAGCTTTTATTTAAAACGGGGCTTTAAGGTTTGCGGAGAAAAAGAAACTCTTAAATACAGAGAGCTCAAAATGGAAAAGGAGCTTTAATAATATAAATGAAAAGTGTACTTATTATCGGCGCGGGATTTTTGCAAAGCTTTGTTATAAAAAGAGCAAAGGAATTGGGATATAAAACCTTTGCCGTGGACGGAGATAAAAACGCCGTAGGCTTTAAATATGCGGATTTTTCGGAATGTATAAATATTGTCGATGAGAAAGCATGCCTTGAATATGCAAGGAAAAACCATGTTGACGGAGTTTTGACAGCCGCTACCGATTACGGGGTCTTAACAGCCTCTTATATCGCAGGAGAGCTTAATTTAAACGGGCTTAATTATGAAAGCGCAAGGCTTATTAAAAATAAATATTTAGTCAGAAAATGCCTTTTCGAAAATAAGGTTGACGATACTAAGCAGGCCTTTGAGGTGAACTTAAATACTGATATTGAAGCTCTTTCGGAAAAAATCGAATATCCCGTAATGGTAAAGCCCTGCGACGGATCAGGAAGCCGAGGAGCAGGCAGAGTTGATAAGGCGGAGGATTTGAAAAGGGCATGCGAATATGCCATGTCAGGCTCTATAACAAAAAGAGCTGAAATCGAAAGCTTTGTAACAGGTAATGAATACGGCGCAGAAACTTTTGTTGAAAACGGTAATATTCATGTCCTTGCCGTTATGAAAAAATATATGACAAAACCGCCTTTTTATGCGGAGCTCGGGCATGAATACCCGTCTGACCTTTCGCAGGAAACGGAAAACAAGGTGCGCGAATGTGTTATAAGAGCTGTTAAAACTTTAAACATAAATTTCGGCTCGGTTAATATGGATTTGCTTATATCCGATGATAATAAGGTGCATATTGTTGACATTGGCGCAAGAATGGGCGGAAACCTTATCGGCTCACATATCGTTCCTTTGGGAACGGGCGTCGATTATATCGGAAATATGATTAAGGCCGCCGTCGGCGATGAAACTGATTTTAAAGCAAACACTAAATCGCATGTTGCCACAAGCCTGCTTGCCCTTGATTCGGGAAAGGTGAAAGCCTTGCCGGATTTTGAAAAAATCAGGAAAGAATTCGGAGTTATGACAGAGCATCATTTAAATGTCGGCGATGTTATAAATCCCTACAGAACCAATCTTGACGGGTGCGGATATGTTATCTCAACCGAGGACGAACCGCATAATAGGACTTTAAGAGCGCTGGAAAAAATAAATAATGAAATTGTAAGAGAGTAAGTATGAAAAAAATAGATTTATTCGATGTAAGGAAAAATAACTATAAAGGCTTTTATCAAACTGTTTTCAAAAGAATTGTCGATTTGCTCTGTTCTCTTATCCTCTTGCCTTTTGTGCTTTTGATAACTTTGTTTGTTGCGGCGGCAATAAAGCTGGATGACGGCGGGCCTGTTTTTTACCGCTCGAAAAGAATCGGTAAAGGCTTTAAGGAATTTGATATGTTCAAATTCAGAAGCATGAAGGTTAACGCTCCGGATATAAGAAATTCGGACGGCAGTACATTTAACTCTTCCGACGATTCAAGGGTAACAAAGGTTGGCAGAATTTTAAGAGAAACAAGTCTTGATGAAATTCCTCAGCTTTTCAATATTATTAAAGGCGATATGAGCTTGGTCGGTCCGCGCGCAGGCGATGTTGAATCCAAGGATACATATAAAGAGGACGAGAAAGGGAAAATGCTTGTCCGTCCGGGGATTACGGGCTATACTCAGGCATATTTCAGAAATAGTATTCCTGTTCGCGATAAACGGCTTTTGGACGCTTGGTATGCCCATAATGTTTCAATGTGGCTTGATATTAAAATACTGTTTAAAACCGTCGCAACTGTAGCTAAGCACGATAATTTATATACAAATGTTTCGATTGGAAATGAAGAAAATAAAGATTTGACTATTTTGAATTCGGGGAGAGAAAATTAAGGTATGGCAGTTAATAAAAAGCTAAAAAACTTTTATTTCGGAATCTTTGAAAAGCCCGAATTGATTGCGGCTAATTCCATATCAAAATTTCAGGAAAGAAGAAATCTGAAAAAATATTCTGATAAAAACAGTAAGCTATCTAAAGAGCAAAAAAATCAAATCAAAGAATTTTGGAAACCGTATTGCAAAATTTCCCACAAATGGGCGCAATACTATTTTGCGAAAAACGAAAATTTTGACCCTAGATATATTCCTAATGATTTGTATTATTCTAAAATAGACCAACATTTTAACAGCAGAAAATTAGGGTATGGATTTAATGATAAAAATTACTATTCTAAAATTTTTGCAGGAATTAAACAGCCGGAAATAGTTGTAAGAAAAATAAACAGCTTGATTTTCGATGAAAATTACAATCAAATTTCAGTTGATGAGGCTAGAAACAAAATTCTTCAAAATAAAGAGGTTATATGTAAGCCGTCACAGGAAACCGGTTCGGGTAGGGGAATTATGTTTTTTAAGGATTCCGATAAGGAAAAAATCGAAAAATTCCTTTCTGAAAAATCTTATGACGATTATATAGTTCAAAAGCTTATTAAACAGCATAAGGATTTGGATTTAGTACATAAAGGCTCTGTTAATTGTGTAAGAATTTGCTCCCTGCTTCTTGAGGACGGCGTGCATATCCTTTCTTCAGTATTAAGAATGGGCTTCGGAAACAGTAAGGTCGATAACGCTACATCAAAGGATAATTCAAAGTATGACGGAATGTCCTGCGGAATTGATGAAAACGGAAATTTAAAAAAATTTGCTTATGGGTATAATTACGGAAACAGATGCGATAGACATCCCGACGGGCTTGTTTTTGAGGGTTTTAAAATTCCCTCTTACGGTAAAGCGGTAGAACTGGTTAAAAAAGCCCATCCCTTAATCGGACATTTCAGACTGGTATCATGGGATATTGCTATAGACGAATCGGGAGAACCGGTTCTTATAGAAGCAAATATGCGTAAAGGCGGAATAAATTTTCATCAGTTCAATAACGGACCGCTGTTCGGCGATTTGACAGAAGAAGTTTTAAAAGAAGTTTTTAATAAGGAAAAAACTAATGTCTAAAATAATTTTCATTACTAATTTGGCAAATAAAATAGGTTCTTTTTCCATTGCGGGAATAGAAGCGGCTAAAAATACCGAAATAAATTTTTATATGTGTGCCAATTGGCAGAATACGGATTTATATCAGATTAAATCGTTCGAAGAAAAATACGGCATAAAAATTATAAATCTGCCGATTTCGCGAAATCCGTTTGATAAGTCCAATTTTTTAGCTTACAAACAGCTTGTTGAATTTATAAAGCAGGAAAAAATTGATTATATTCACTGCAATACCCCTACGGGCGGAATTTTAGGCAGACTTGCAGGTAAAAAATGCAAGGTGAAAAAGGTTATCTATCAGGCGCACGGCTTTCATTTTTATAAGGGTGCGCCTAAGAAAAACTGGCTTGTTTATTATCCCGTAGAAAAATGGCTCGCTAAGTATACCGACGCTCTTATTACCATAAATAAAGAGGACTTTGAGCTTGCAGACAAAAAATTCCGCTTAAGAAATAACGGTAAGGTTTATTATGTCGCAGGCGTCGGAATTGATACCAATGAGTATTTATCGGACGGTAAATTGCGGGACGAAAAAAGAGCGGAGCTCAATCTTAAAGCTTCAGATATCGCTCTAATTTCAATGGGCGACCTGATAGAAAGAAAAAATTATGAGACAGCCGTCCGTGCCGTCGCAGAAACAAAGAATAAAAATATTCAGTATTTTATATGCGGTAAGGGTCCCGAAGAAGAAAAGCTTAAAGCACTTTGCAATTCACTGAATATTGAAAATCAGGTGCATTTTTTAGGCTTTCGCTCCGATATCAAGGAGCTTCTTAATGTCTCTGATATTTTTCTTTTTACCACAAAGCAGGAGGGTTTGCCCCGTTCAATGATGGAAGCAATGGCAAGCGGACTGCCCTGTATTGCAAGCAAAATCAGGGGAAACACCGATTTGCTCGAAAATACCGACGGCGGATATCTTTGCGAGAGTACGGATTATAAGGACTTTGCCGAAAAAATAAATGTTTTGGCAAATGATAAACAAATGCGTGAAAATGCAGGCAAAAGCAATTTAATAACAATTCAGAAATTCAGCACCGATACCGTTTCAAAGGAAATAAAAGAAATTTATTCCGAAGAATTTTGCGGGGGGGGGTAACCTTAAATGAATACCTTAAGGCGCTCTTTGAGTTCTTCCCCGAATGGGCGAAAAAGCGCATAGAGCTTAATATCCCTCTTGACGCTTTCGTGATAATCTCTGTCGGAGAGCTTAATGAGAATAAAAACAATAAAATTATTATCTTGGCTTTAGAAAAGCTTAAAAATAAGAATATCCATTATATCCTTTGCGGTGAGGGTGATAAAAAGGAAGCTCTTAAAGAAATGGCGGAAAGCTCGGGAGTCTCCGAAAATGTTCATTTCTTGGGCTACAGAACGGATATTAAAGCTTTATATAATGCCTCGGACTGCTTTGTTATGCCGTCCTACCGCGAGGGGCTTTCGAGATCTGCCATGGAAGCAATGGCGAGCGGTCTGCCCTGTATTTTAAGCGATATAAGAGGAAACAGGGATTTAATAGAAAACGGCTCGTGCGGTTTTCTTTGCAAACCTTACGATGTCAGCGGTTTCTCGGAAGCTATGTCAAAGCTCAGCGCGGATTTTAAATTGCGCAAAAAAATGAAAGAACATAATCTTAAAAAAATAAAAGATTTTGATACTTCGGCTGTTGAAAAAGAAATAAGAGAAATTTATATAAAAGAACTTATAAAAAATTGATTAGGGGACTGTATGGAAAAACATATTTTAGTTAATTATTTGGGCCGTAAAGGCGGAGGAATGGTTTATGCCTATGAAATGACAAAAGGCTTGCTTGAAAACGGTTACAAGGTTTCGGCAATTATTCCGCAGGGTATTGAAAATATCGAAATTTGGAAAAAGCTTCCTTTATGTAAATTATATTTACTGAATACTTATAATAATAATTTCAGTTTTATAATGGGAACCTTCAGATTGTTCCTTAAAGAAAGAAAAAGAATAAAAAGTTTTTTTGAGGAAGATAAAATTGACTGTATTTATATCCCTATGATTCAGCCATGGACCGGATTTGTAAATAAAATTTTCAAGAAAGCTGTTATTTTCACAACACTTCATGACCCCCGTCCCCATCCCGGTTCAGGCAAAATAATGAATAAGCTTTATAAAGATGTTACTGAAGCTTCGGATGAAATCATACTTCTTTCTTCTGAATTTATTGATTATACATCTGAACACTATCGTTTTTCCAAAGAAAAAATACATGTTATTCCGCACGGAGTTTTTGATTATTATTCCGCCCATTCAAACGGAAAAATAAAAGACAAAATTGACAGGAGCGATTACAATTTCCTTTTTTTCGGAAGGATCACTCCTTATAAGGGTCTGAATCTTTTGGCGGAAGCGTATGAAAAATTATATAAAGAAAATAAAAATATTTCTTTGACTGTTGTTGGAAGCGGAAATTTTGCACCATATGAAAAATCTTTTCCGATTGAAAAAAATATTCTTATAGTTAATGAATATATTCCGGATGAAGATGTTTCGCTTTATTTTCAGGGAAAAAATATCATTACCGTTTTACCTTATACCGATGCAACCCAATCCGGTGTAATTCCGATTGCAATGAAAGAAAAATCATTGTTGATCGTAACGGATACAGGCGCTTTAAGCGAACAGGTAGGTTACGGCAAATATGCTTTGCTTTGCAAGCCCGATGCCGATGATTTGGCTGAAAAAATGAAAGAAGCTATAAAAAATTCAGAAAAGAATTTAAACATTATAAATTCGGCCAATACATATATTTCATCACTTTCTTGGAAATCGCTTAGTAAAAAGCTTGGCTTACTTTTGGAAGGAAAAGAATTATGATTATAACTAAAACACCTTTTAGAATGTCTTTCTTTGGCGGAGGTACCGATTTCCCCGATTTTTATAAGGAATACGGCGGAGCGGTCCTTTCTACCTCGTTTGATAAATATTGCTATGTCACCGTAAGACATTTACCGCCATTCTTTGATTACAGAAACGAGCTTGTTTATTCAAGAACAGAAAGAGTAAAAGAAATAAGCGAAATAGAGCATCCCGCAATCAGAGAAGCTATGAAATGGCTCGATATGCATGACCTACGTGTGACCTATGAAGCCGATCTTCCTGCAAGAACGGGCTTGGGAACAAGCTCTTCGTTTGCAGTAGGATTATTGAACGCATTTTATGCTCTTAAAGGCAAATATGCGGATAAACGTAAGCTTGCAGACGACGCGATTTATCTCGAAAGAACATTATGCAAGGAAAGCGGAGGAGTTCAGGACCAGATAGCTGCTTCTTTCGGCGGAATGAATATCATTGAGTTTAATGCTGAAGGCTACTCTGTAAGACCGTTAATTATTTCTGCTGATAGGAAAAAACAGTTAAATAATAATCTTATGCTGTTCTTTACCGGTTTTTCCCGATTTTCCTCTGATATTCAGGTTGCCCATGAAACGGCATTAAAGGATAAAATCTCTCAGCTTTCCGAAATGAAAAATCTTGTATCGGAAGCAGAAAAGATTTTGACTTGCAAACAGGACCTTTCGGACTTTGGAAAGCTGCTGGATTATACATGGCGCTTAAAACGCGGTATAACCGATAAGATATCAAATGATTCAATCGATTCATTATATCTGAAGGCTGTAAATGCCGGCGCTTCCGGCGGAAAGCTTTTAGGAGCAGGCGGCGGAGGCTTCTTATTGTTTTATGTTGAAGAAGATAAACAGGCTTCTGTAAGAAAAGCTCTTTCTTCATTGATGGAAGTTCCGTTCAGTTTCGAAAATAACGGAACATCAGTACTTTATTATTCTCCTGAAAATTACGAGAAGTGAATTTAAGTTCGATTTTTGAAAGGATTTAAAATGAAAAAATCTACTGAAAATATTTTAATGAATCTTTTAAAAAATTATCCGTCTCTTGCAGACATAAAAGATGAAATATTCAAAGCTTGCGAAAAATGGATCTATTGCTTTGAAAACGGCGGTAAGCTTCTCATTTGCGGAAACGGCGGAAGTGCTTCCGATTCTTTACATATTGTCGGCGAGCTTATGAAGGATTTTGTAAAAAAGAGGAAAATTCCTCAAGAAGATATAGATGCTATTAAAAGAAATTCCGATAATGCCGATTATATTTGTCAAAATCTTCAGGTTGCCTTCCCTGCAATAGCGCTTATCGGCTCAGCCGCTCTTGAAACTGCTTATTCAAATGACAGGGCGCCTGACTTGGCTTTTGCTCAACAGGTATACGGATACGGGAAAAAAGATGATATTTTGTTAGCAATTTCAACCTCGGGAAATTCAGCTAATGTAATTTACGCCGCTTCGGTCGCGAAGGCAAAGGAAATGACTGTTATCGGTCTTACCGGAAACGACGGAGGAAAACTGAGAAAATACAGCGATATTCTTCTTAATGTTCCGGAAAAGGAAACATATCGCATTCAGGAATATCATCTTCCTGTTTATCATGCCTTATGTCTGGCAACGGAAAATGAATTTTTTGGAGATTGATTATGCAGGTTGTTATTATGGCAGGCGGAAAAGGAACAAGAATATCGAGCGTTAATTCAGAAGTTCCTAAGCCTCTTTTGGAAATAGCCGGAAAGCCGATATTGGTCTGGCAAATCTTAGCATTAAAAAAGCAGGGAATAAATGAATTTATTATTTGTGTCGGACATTTGGGAGAAAAAATAAAAACTTATCTTAGGGATGGCAGTGAGCTCGGAGTTTCCATAAGATACATTACCGAAAAAGAACCGTTAGGAACTGCAGGAGCCTTATATTATTTAAAAGATGATATAAAAGAAGATTTTCTGCTTTTAAACGGAGACATAATTTTTGATTTTGATCTGCAAAGGTTTTACACCCTTCATAAAAAAAACAACTGCATTGCAACAATTTTCACGCATCCTAACAGCCACCCTTATGACAGCGGCATTATCGAATCTGATGTAAGCGGAAAAGTAACAAAATGGCTTCATAAGGAAGATCCGCGCACTTGGTACAAAAACCGTGTAAATGCAGGCATTCATATGCTTTCGCCCGAAGTCTTTGATTTTTTTGAAGAGCTCGGGAAGTTGGATTTGGACCGAGATATTCTTAAACCGCTTATTTCAAAGGGTGAGCTTTATGTTTATGATTCTCCTGAATATGTAAAAGATATGGGCACACCCGACAGGTATTATGCCGTCGAAAAGGATATTCTTTCCAGCAGAGTAAATGCAAAAAATCTGAATAACAGACAGCGAGCCGTATTCTTGGATAGGGACGGAACTTTAAATCAATATGTAGGATTTTTAAAAGATATAAAAGATTTTAAGCTTTTGCCGTATTCGGTGGATTTGGTAAAAAAAATAAACAATTCGGGATATCTTGCAATCGTGGTTACTAATCAGCCGGTTATTGCACGCGGGGAAGTTACATGGGAACAACTGAATGAAATTCATAATAAAATGGAAACCCTTCTCGGAGAAGAGGGAGCTTATGTTGATGATATATTTGTTTGCCCTCACCACCCCGATAAAGGATTTATAGGCGAAGTTCCGGAATATAAGGTTGAATGCGAATGCAGAAAGCCTAAACCGGGTCTTATCTTTGCGGCTGCAGAAAAATACAATATCGACTTAAAAAACAGTTATATGATCGGTGACAGTGAAAGCGATATGCAAGCCGGCAAAGCTGCAGGCTGTAAATGTATAAAAATTGAGAGGAATGAAAAATCTTTTGAAAGTTGGATTTGTGATCTTAAGTTATAAAAATGTCATTGATACGGTTGAATGCATTGAAAGTTTGCGGAATATAAAAGGAAATTTTGATATAAAAATTTATTTAGTAGATAATTCCGATAATGAAGATTTTTTAAAAGATATTCTCAATAAAGTAAATGTTGATTTTTTCAAAAAAGTTGAAAACAATGGATACTCAAGCGGTAACAACATTGGAATGCAAACAGCATATGAGGATGGATGTCAATATATAGTTGTTATAAATAACGATACGGTAGTTGAGCCTAATTTCCTCAAACCTATGATAGATTTTATGGAAAATAATATTGACGTTGGAGCTGTATCGCCGGTAATTTTAACATTTAAAGGAGAAAAAATATGGTGTTCCGGCGGTGTGTATCGTAAATTGCTTGGGAATTATTCTATGACGCGAAAAACTATCGATGAACCTACCCGTGCAGAATTTATTTCAGGCTGTTGTTTATGTATAAGAAGATCTACATTAGAAAAAGTCGGATATTTTGACGAAACTTATTTCATGTATAACGAGGATTCTGATTGGTGCTTTCGGTTAACAAAAGCTAAATTTAAAATGTTTGTTATTCCGGAAAGTATCATATATCATAAAGTAAGTTTATCTTCTGGGATAAACAGTCCTTTTCAATTATATTATATTTTTAGAAATCGTTTGGTTTTTATTTATAAAAATTTTAATGGTTTAAAAAAACTGATTTATCTTTTTTTAAATTATTTTATAACTTTTGCAAAAAGTTTGAAATATAGAATTTGCAGAGATAAAAATCGTTCGGACGCATTAAATTATTCAATGATAGATGCTAAAAATAATTTAGGAAGGTATAGATATTAAATGATTTTTGTTGGTGTTGCTTTTTTACTTCCTATTTGGATTTTATCATTTTTACTGAACAAAAAAATAAATGATAAATTTAATCCTACTTCAATAATAGTATACATTTGGTCTTTTTTATTGCTACTATCAATATGTTTTGGTAAATCAACCGGTTTATATCCTATGAATGGCGGTGGGATATTTGCCTTTTGCTTTTTTCTTTTTTTAGTGGTTTCTTTTTCTTATTTATTTACTTTTAATATTGAGAGAAAAAATAGTAAATCGATAAATTTAGAAAATCTTCCTGATTTATTCAAGTTATGCATAGTACTTTTTATGTTATGCTTAATCAGCAGATTGCTTTACTTTAAGGATTTAAACAATTTAATACCTTTAAATTCACTTTTTGAAAATATCTGGTTATGGAAAAATTATGTTCTAAGCGGAAAGATAAATGAAAGTTCTCTTAAATATTTAGGCTACAATTTAAATGTTACAGGTGCTCTTTTGTCTTTATGTTTTTATCAACAAAAGGAATTAGGTTATACAAAAAAAAGAAATATTATATTAGTTATGATTTTTTTGTATTTGATTTTATCTTTTTTAAATGTTCGCAGGGATCCAATGATTATAAAATTGGTATATCTTCTTTATCCGATAATTATTTATAATAAACATAATTTCAAGAAAATAATGCGTTATATTTTGCCGGTTATTATAGTGTTTTTTACTCTTTTAATAGTAATAAATACAAAACTGTCATTTAAAACGCTTAATGTTAGTCGCTCCATAGCATCTTATTCATACGGAGCATTTAATTCTTTACAAAAAGCATATGATATGGGATATCCGAGTAATACAAATCTTCCTTTAGCAAATACTTTCTATTTTATATATATGTTTTTAAAATATATTTCAGGTAAATTTGCTCCTCCGACAATAGTTTTGGATTCTATGGGGCTTGATACTACGAATGTTTATACTTCTTTAATAGCCCCTTTAATAGATTCTGCCGGCAGTAAAGCAATGTTTTATTTTATTTTATTTTTCTATTCTTTATTTATTGCTTTAGTTAACATGATTGTTTATAGATGGTATGTAAAAAAAGGGTCATTAGCTTCACTTTTAATGTTTTGTACGGTTGTAAGTTGCTCTATAAGATCATTTTATAATCCTGTTTATAGTTATTCCGACCTTATTTTTGGATTATTATATGCTGCTGTTTTTGGGTTCGTATTAAAAAATAAAGCTTGTAGTAGCAAAATGAAAAAAATTCCGGAGAAACACAATGAATAAAATCAGTCGTTTTTTAAAAAAGGTAATATATGCTATTGGAGCAAATTTACTTAGTTTAATAGTTTCTGTATTAACTACTTTAATTGTTCCGAAATTTTTCGGTAACGATGTTAAACAGTTCGGTTATTTTCAAATCTATTTATTTTACACTTCGTATATAGGTTTTTTTCATTTAGGATGGTGTGACGGAATTTTATTAAGAGATGGCGGAAAAAAATATTCTGAATTAAATAAAGCTTTATATTCTGCTCAGTTTTGGTTAATAACGGTTCTTCAGTTTATTATTTCTTTTGTAATAATAATATATGGATATTTCTTCTTGAATTCGCAAGAATATATTTTTATATGCTTGACTTTTGCTATAAATATAATTTTGTTTATCCCTCGAACAATGTTATCTTATTATTTGCAAGCTACAAATCGAATTAAAGAGTACGCTTCTATTACATTCGTCGGCAGAAGCTTTTATGGTTTATCTATATTAGCAATAGTATTCTTAATGCCTAAGAATTATCATTTCTTTATATGGGGAGATGTATTAGGAAAATTTTTTGCATTGTTGGTTTCAATATGGTGGTGCAGAGATATTGTTTTTTCTAAGCCGGAAAACCTTTTCATCTCTTTTAAAGAAGCAATAAAAAATATATCTGTCGGTATAAAACTAATGTTTGCCAACATTGCAAGTATGCTTATTACAGGTATTATAAGATTTGGAATACAACAAAAATGGAATGTTGAAACTTACGGTAAGGTCTCTTTTACTTTAAGTGTATCTAATTTATTTTTAACATTTATAAGTGCAATTGCAATAGTTCTTTATCCCACTCTAAGACAGACTCCGAGAAACGAATTACCAAGAATATATGAAAAAATGAGAAATTGTCTGATGATTCCTTTGTTTGGATTGATGATAATTTACTATCCTGTCGAAAAAGTGTTGTCTTCATGGTTGCCGCAGTATTCTGAAAATTTAAAATACATGGCAATACTTTTCCCTATGTGCATTTATGCCGCATTGATGACACTTCTTATACAAACATATATGAATGTTTTTCGCTTAGAAAAGAATGTCTTATATATAAATATTTTTGGATTGATTTTTGCTTTTATTACAACTTTAATTTCGATATATTGGCTTAAAAATTTAACTCTTGCGATGCTTTCAATGGTTTTAAATCAAATGTTTCGTTGTATATGCGCTGAAATTTGGCTATCAAAAAAATTAAAAGTTTCTTTAATAAAAGATATAACTTTGGAAGTTGTTCTAACATCGAGTTTTATTTGTGCCAATTGGTTTATAGGAAAGTGGAAAGGTTTAATCGTTTATACACTTGTCTATTCTATTTATTTGCTAATAAAAAGTAAAGAAATAAAATGTATTGTTTTATTTTTAAAAAAGAACCAAAAAAGAATGAGTGATAATTTGTGACAGTCGAAAAAATAATGTTTTCGCTTATAAAAAGCGAAATAGCAGGCGTAAGTACCGAAGAGATAAAGGAAAAATTAAATCCCGATGTATTAAACGCTCTTTTTAAGCTTTCGGATAAGCATGATATGTCACACATTGTCGCATCCGCTCTTTTAAAGCTTAAAGCGCTCTCAAACGATGAAATTTCTCAGAAATTCAATAAAACGCTTATGCTCTCGGTTTACAGGGATTCATTAAAGGATTTTGCGATAACTCAGGTCGGCGAAATTCTTGAAAAGGAAAAAATTTCTCATATTCCGCTAAAAGGGACGGTTTTAAGAAAGCTTTATCCAAAGCCTTGGATGAGAACTAGCTGTGATATAGACGTTCTTGTAAAAGAAGAGGACTGCGAAAGGGCAATTGAGGCTTTATGCAAAGAGGGCTTTAAAAGAACTGCCGATTGCTCAACGCATGATTATAACCTTATTTCAAGCAACAATTTCCATGTTGAGTTGCACTATACCTTAACGCAGGAAGAAAGCCTTATTACAGCCGATAAGATTCTCGATAAGGTCTTTGATTATGCTTATCCCGAAAAAGACGGCGGCTATTCTTATGCTCTCCCTTATGAAATAATGCTTATTTACCACCTTGCTCACATGGCAAGACATCTGATTCACGGCGGTTGCGGAATAAGACCGTTTATTGATTTATGGCTGATGAATGAGAAAATTCCGCATGATGAAAGGTCGGTTTGCGACAGCTTAAAAAAAGCGGGTCTGCTTGATTTTTATAATGCTTCGCTGTCTCTTAGCAAATGCTGGCTTGAGGACAGCGCTTATTCGGAAAAAACAAAAGCGCTTGAAGAATTTATTCTTTTCGGCGGAGTATACGGCAATACCTTAAACGCCGCAAATATCAAGGCAGGCAAGGGAGTCGGCAAAATAAAAAGCTTTATAGGTCTTGTTTTTTTGCCGAGAAAAAATCTTGAGGTTTTATATCCCAAGCTTAAAAAGCATAAAATTTTGCTTCCGTTTTGTCAGGTAAAGCGGTGGTTCAAGGTTTTTGACAGGCAAAAATACAATAAGATTAAGCGCATTACCGATGCGAGAAACAGCGTTAATTCCAAGGATAGTGAAAAAATCAGGGATATGCTTGATTTTTTGGGATTTAAAAAGTAATAAAGTCTCTCCGAAATTTTAATTTTTGAATTTCGGGGAGATTTTTTATAATATTGACATTTTGCAAAAAAGGTAAGCCGATGAAAAAAACAGTACCTTTAAGTTTTAAAATTCAAATGTTAAAATGAATTTGAAAAACAGACTTAAAGGGGGATTTTAATTTGAAGTTTCCAAAGGATTTTGTATTCGGAGTTTCAACCGCCGCTTATCAGATAGAGGGCGCTTCTTTGGCTGACGGCGCAGGGCTTTGCAACTGGGATGTTTTCAGCCGAAAAAAAGGCAAGGTTGCAATGGGCTTTACCGGTGACGACGGGTGCGACCATTATTATCACTGGAAAGAGGATATCGAGCTTTTAAAGGAATTAGGTGTAAATGCCTATAGATTTTCAATCAACTGGGCAAGGCTCATTCCTCAGGGAACGGGTAAGGTGAATGAGAAGGCGGTTGAGTTTTATAACGGCATAATAGATAAATGCCTTGAATACGGTATAGAGCCTTTTGTCACGCTCTTTCATTTCGATTTTCCTCAAAGCTTGGAAAATAAGGGCGGCTTCAGAAATCCCGAAAGCCCTTATTGGATGGAATATTATGCTGATACGGCAGGAAAATATTTCGGCGACAGGGTTAAAAGCTTTATTACTATAAATGAGCCGCAGTGCTTTTTGCCTTTAGGCTATGAATCGGGTTATTTTCCTCCCGGGATAAAGGGCTATACAAATGAGGAGCTCATTCCTATGGCGCATTATATGCTTTTAGGCCACGGGCTTGCCGTGAAAGCGCTTCATAAATACGGCTGTAAGGTTGGCTACGCTCCCTGCGGAGATGTCCCCGTTCCGCTGACGGATAGCAAAGAAGATATTGAAGCCGCGAGAAAATGCTATTTTGACTGCAGTGACGAAACATGGTTCAATTCGATAAGCTGGTGGAGCGACCCCGTTATTTTCGGGAAATATCCCGATAAGCCGAACCTTTATAAGTTCCTGCCCGAAAACTGGCAGGAGGAATTAAAAACAATAAGCGAGCCGATTGATTTTTACTGCCAGAATATTTACGGCGGCTCCTATTTTGAGCATGACGGAAAAAGCGAAAGAGGTTATAAAAGGCTCAATAAGCTTACGGGTCTTACGGCGAATAAAACTACCGTCGTACCGCAGGCGGTTTATTGGGGCTCTAAATTCCTTTGTGAAAGATATAAAAAGCCGTTTTATATAACAGAAAACGGAATGTCTGGAACGGATTGGGTCCAGCTTGACGGCAAGGTTCATGACCCTCAGCGGTGCGATTATATAGAGCGGTATTTAACCGAGCTTTCAAAGGCAATTGAGGACGGGGTCGATATAAGAGGCTATATGCACTGGTCGTTTTTGGATAATTTCGAATGGGCTTCCGCCTACCGCGAGCGCTTCGGGCTTGTTTTTGTTGATTATGAGACTAAAAAACGCATTCCGAAGGATTCGTTTTATAAATATAAAGAGATAATTGCAAAGTCAAAATAAACGGTATTTTTTAAAGCTGTAACTTCATTTTTGAGGTTACGGCTTTATTTATTTTTATCAAACAAAAAAACGCCTTGTCAGAAAAATTTGGATAGTTTTCAGTAAATCAACAGAATGATATAATTGAAAATGTAAAAAGGAGGATATTATATGCACATTCACAACAAAACTTCAAAATTTTTCTCTTTGGTTTTGTCAGTTGCAATTATGCTCGCATCGGCTTCTGTGTTGAGCCTTTCGGCATCTGCGGTAAGCTATGAGGGAAAAGGAACAAAGAAAAGTCCCTACATAGTAAAAACAGTCGAGCAGTTAAAGGGTATGGCAGACAAACCGTCCGCTTACTATACACGCCGACCAACGCCTACGGAAAGCGGGAAAGTCACAACATCTACGCAAAAACAAGAGAAGAATGTGAAGAAAAGCTGGCGGAAATGATTGTGCAGGTCAAGGCGCAAATCAAGGCGGAAAAAGAAAAAATGACAGGGTGACCGAAAAAGTCACTCTGTCAAAATTTGAGATGTAGTAGACAAAGAAAAAGTTTATCTGTTTAAAAGGTTTGTTACAAGGTTATCCAGTTCTTCAATATATGATTTAGCACTTAAGCCATCTTCGTTTTCTTTTCGTAATGCATATTCCCATTTAAATAAAAAGTCTTCTATTTCATGAAAGTCGGCCTTTTGCCATAATGGAGCCAAGGCTATCAGAGCGGCATCAAATGGTTGAGATTCAAAATGATCCGCATCAATATATCCACCCATTTCACCTCTTTGACATGCAAAAACTCGTCTTACAATTCCTTCCAAAGAAACTGCGTCACCGTGATCAATTCTCATAATTTTAACTTGTATGATATAGTCAAAGCTACGTCATACCCTTTCTGAATTATTTACACTCAC
>ERZ808242.890-NODE-890-length-19360-cov-4.360787_pt1 | contig 19360 bp, 14 predicted proteins | sample MGYA00521244_ERZ808242 | MGnify/ENA primary metagenome ERZ808242 (study PRJEB31516, sample SAMN03275573) | gut metagenome | biome: mammalia-associated habitat; material: feces | host: Papio cynocephalus | place: Kenya | collected 2012-07-27 ... | reverse complement strand
TGGTGTTTTTGTTTGCAGATATACTCTACCACATGGGCGGTGCTATGGTTTTTTTTATGTGTTCAACTTGATTTTACAATTAACATTAGAAAAATGCTAAATCAAACTTGTCCTGAATTATATTTAGCTCCTATGGCTGGGCTAACTGATTTGCCTTTTCGCGAACTTTGTCGCCAATATGGCTGCGTAGCTGGAACTTTTGTACCTATGATTGGAGCAACCGCTCTTTTACATAAAAGCAGTCGTCCACACACTTTGGCTCTTTTGGATTGGAAAGAGAGTGAGCAAGATCGTCAAGTGCAAATTTTTGGCTCGTCGGCGGTAGAACTTTATCAAGCAAGTCGCCTACTTATAGAGCTTGGCGCATCTGGATTGAATCTAAATATGGGCTGTCAAATGCCTAAAATAATAAAAAATGGCGCTGGAGCAGCTCTTTTGCGCGACTTAAATTTAGCTAAAGGTGCTATTTCAGCTTGCGTAAAAGCTGCTGATAGCAAAGTTCCGGTTACTGTCAAGCTCAGGCTCGGTTGGGACAGTTTTAATACAATAGAACTTTTAAGCCAACTTCGAAACTTAGGTGTTAGTAAAGTGTTTATGCATGGTCGTTTGGCATCTGATAAATTCTCCGGCCCTATACGCGTAGATAAATTAAAAATTGCCGCCCAAAGCTCGTCAGTACCTTTTTATGTTAATGGCGATATCTCCGATTGCTATTCCGCTTCTCAAATGGCCGCTTTGCCCAATTGCTGCGGCCTAATGATTGGTAGGGCTGCTTTAGGGCGTCCTTTTATTTTCGCTGAGTTGGCTGCCTATTTTGCTTATCGTGCCCAAGTTGGCGGCGAATTGGCAATAGCAAATAAAGCCTTGGTGGCTAAATCGAGACAAAGGCCATTATTGCTACAGAAAATAGCTGCTGTGCAAAAACATATCGCCTTAGCTGAGCGATATACCAATAGCGATGAATTAACGACAATTCGCCGCTTGCGTCGCCATTTGAGCGCTTATAATTGCCTGTCGCCTGAAATTATGTCAGCTGTGACATTTGCTCAGCTTAAGCGCTTGGTAGATGCTGAGGCTGAGTCTTTTTCTTAGCTAAGGTAGATGGCGCAAAGCGAGGCCAACTTTCTCTGCTGCTTGCCATCCGTTATCGAATGATTGAGCAAAATTAGGACAAGCACAAAGATCGGTTAGAGCTAAATGTAAGTGGTTAAGGCGCTTAGCATTTTCGCTTAGGCTCAGTTTAGATTGGCTTTTTCCTGGCAAGGCTGCTTGGAAAGGCCCAAAATTAGCAGTCCAAAATTCGTGGCTTTGCTCAGTAAAATTATCTATAAAAGGAGTTGTTTCTGTACTAATTTGAGCAAAACAATCGGCCAAACGATTAGCTTCCAATTTTTCAGGGCTGCGACGCAATAGCACAGTATGTTGGTGGGGTAGAGAACTCTTTCTTTGGCATCGGCTATCGGCATAAATTATAGAAGGATGGTTATTCAATCGACTTATAAAAGCTGGAGGAGCATTTAAAAACTTTTGGTTGTAATTTAAAGGCTCCAACTTAGTTTGAAAGGCTATAGCATTCCAAAAAATAAGTCGATCTTTTAATTGTAAATTCAACAATTTAGCCAAGTTAATTGCTGAGCTAGCAAAAACTATTTCTTTGGCAATAAGGCGCTCCCGTCGCTGCTCTTTTAAATTTAGACATAAAAGTTCGACCTTTTGACTATCTTCTTGCCAAGAGGCGATATGGGTAGAAGTTCTTATAAGTGGTTGTAAATTTTTATAAAGCGGCTCTAAAAGTCTGGCACAGCCTTTTTCCCAAGTAAGAAAAAGCCTTTGCGGCTTGGTTAAGCGTATTTTGTCGCGGCAAAGTTGATATATGCCTGCCCAAGCCGAAATTTGTGAAATAGTTAAGCCGCTTTCTGAGCAAACTATTCTGTTGATAAATTGCTCGACATTTTCGGCTAAAAGATGTTTCTGTTGCAAATATTCTTTGAGGGTGAGCTGTTCTAGAGCTTTGGCTTCTACGGAAACTAAACTTTGAGGTGCGGTAAAATATAACTTACCGTCACGGCCGCGCTTATGCTCCATATGTTCCAAAAAGTTATCAAAATTTTCGGCAAATAAACGCTCATCTTTGGCATTTTGCTGGGGTAAATCAGTACTATCATAATTGCCAAAAAACCAACGACCGGCATTTAGTAAACGCTCTTGAGGATAAAAAGCCAAAGCTTCACTGGCGTATTGAGCTCTTCCAGCAGCGTCAAATTTTTCTATTATTTTTTGATCTTGCAAAAAATTGAGTAAATTTTCGTCATTGCCATCGGGAATAGATAAGCGACTGGCAGCCCAAGGAACATTTTGAGTTAAATAACCTGAGTAACTACGTCCTTGACAAGAATCAAAACTTTTAGTGCTTCCGCCCGGCCTATTGCAACTATCCAGCAAGATAATGTTGTCGACGCCCAGATCTAAAAGGCGGTTGGCACAAACTAAACCTGCTGGGCCAGTTCCGATTATAGCTACGTCTGTATAAGTAACTTTGTTACTTAAAGGCCAAGCGGAAAAGTTATCTTTAGAGTGGGCTTGAGTAAAATAAAAAGCATTTTCTCGGCGCCAATACCAAGTATCTGGGCCACAACTTAGCCTAGCCCAGCCGTTATAGTCGTTATGATCTATATTGTCTAGATTGGCAAGATTTTGGTCATTTACACGAGGATTGTTAAGAGAACTAGCAAGCTCACAGCCACTTCCAGAAAGGGCCAGTAATCCCAAACAACTCATTAGCGAAGTTTTCAAAAAAGTTCGTCTGGAAATCATTGTTCCATTGTCTGCCAGTCTTTGTCGTAATAGTGGACTAAAATTTGATTATGAAGTTGATTTATTTCTGTAGGCACATAAGCCATATCTTTAGGTAAAGCAAACATAGCTTTAGTAAATTCTGGCGTCAAAAAGCGAAAGCCTAAGCACTTAGGAATATCGATTTTCTTGTGGGTAAAAAGGCAAAAGCCCCACTCACCAAAAGAGGGAACGTTGACATGATAGGGCTTTACAGCTACTCCGGTGCTAGCCAAAGTGTTGATAATACACCAATAAGATTGGCGAGCAAAGTAAGGAGAAGTGCACTGAATAGAACCGGCTCCATCAGGCTTCAAATGGGAAGTTAGCTTGCGAAAAAAATTGCGTGTATAAAGTTTACCTACAGAAAAATTGCTAGGATCGGGAAAATCGACCAAAATAACATCATAAAGATCGCGGCAACCGTCTATCCAAATAAAAGCATCTTGGTTAAAAATGCTCAATTTTGAAGAGTTGAGTGAATTATTATTGAGCGAAGTAAGTAAGGGATGCTGACTGAAAAGGTTGGTCATTTCTGGATCAAGATCGACCAAATCTATATGTTTAACTCGAGGATCGCGCAAGAGCTCGCGAGCAGCCATACCATCTCCGCCTCCTAAAATCAACACTTTATCGGCAGATTTGGCCGCTTTTAAAGGTGGGAGAGTCAGGGACTCGTGATATCGGCTTTCATCTTGGGAAGAGAATTGCAAGTTATTATTCAAATAGAGGCGTACGTCACTATTGCGGCGAGTAACAATAAGGCGCTGATATTGGCTTTGACGGGAAATAATGATGCTGTCAGTATAAAGCGACTCTTCAGCCAATCTGGTTATGCGGTTGGCTGCAATAAACGTAGAAATTAAGAGCAAAGCGGCTAAAGTGGCTTCGCAAGTGAGACGGCGACGCTCATTTTGATGTATAGGGAAAAGATATAAAAAGCCTATAGCTACTAAGACATTGATGAATCCGAAAAAAGCAGAAGTGCGGATTAGACCCAGGTAGGGAACGAAAAGGAGCGGGAAGAGCAAGGAAGCTATCAAGGAACCTATGTAATCCAAAGAGAGAACTTGACTGAGCAGCTCTTTAAATTCCAATTTGTCTTTAAGTATGCGCAACAGCATAGGAACTTCTAAACCGCTCAGCAGACCAATTATGCTAACGACAGCATAAAGAATAAAGCGGAAACTGCTGGCATTGGTGTAGCCGAAAGTAAGGAAAAGCAAAGCGCCAGACAGGCCTCCGCAAGTTCCTATCGTGAGTTGTAAACGCACAAATTTTGTATTCAGATCTTTTTCTATAAACTTGCTCAGCCAAGAACCTAGGCCTAAGGCAAACATATAGGTGCCGATGACTGTAGAAAATTGCAGTACCGAATCACCTAAAAGATAACTGGCCAAAGTACCGGCCAAAAGTTCATAAATCAGGCTGCAAGTAGCAACCACAAAAACTGAGATAAGAATTAGTGCGTGCATGGTATTTATTGTGGAATAGGAAAATAGTTGCTTAAACTGGGCTTGGTGTGAAGTAGTCTATTTCCCGGTAAAAACAGTGTGGAAAAAGCCTCCGTGGGCACTGCGATTGTTGCGGACGGTTCGTCCAGGCGTTTTGGAATCGTCAGTTTGCTCAGTTGGATCGATAGGCAAACAGCCAAAAAATTGGCAAATGATAAATAATAACCCCAAGGACCAGCAAATTATGGCATACCATCGTCTGAACATAATCATTTTCTCCTTTCTTGCAAGTAAATAATATGTCTATTACTTAGTATAATTAAAATACGCCAGCTGAGAAGAATGTGTCAGCTTAGTCGTCATCGTCGCCGCAATGATCGCTATTGGACCAGCGCTCGGTATTTTCGCTAAAGTATCTAATCCCATACCAAGCTGGAACTATAGCCAAAAACAATTCCAGAATAAGCCAAAACGTCCAAAAAGGTACGTTGCGATTGACCGTTACGTTGTAAGAAAGGAATACTGTGCCTGCTCCATAATTGCGGTAGGTACTAAGAGGGGTATCTTTAGTGACGATCTGGCCCATTTCATCGTTGCCTAAGCCAATGCGCGGAGTAATGCGCAAACGATATTGACCTCCAGGCACACTGGGAATAAAAATAGAAACTGGGTTTTTGCCTCCTTGCTCGCCACCTTCTTTCCAATAATCTCCCACTGCTTCAAAAGATCTCGCCTCGTTAGTTTTGACATTGACTAAAGTAGTGTTATATTCAATCCACGCTGGGGGCTGACAATAAAATTTATAGGTTAAGCTCAAATTGCCAAAGCTGCCGGGCACTTCAAATTCTTCGCTGACAAAAGAAGAGTCTTGGTTTGTGTATACTTTGGTTTCAAAGCTGGCAATTTCTGAGCTTCTACATAAAGCTAGCAAAACAAAAACTAGCATAAGAGCTGAAACGGCTACAAAGTGAATTAGTGAATTGCACAGCTTCCCTTGAACTCGACTGGGCTCAAGCATACCAATTTTACGACTGGCGCGATTGTAGGAAGGATCATTAAAAGCCTGGGCCATTTGTTCAGGACTTACGTAAACGCTCTTAGACCAAAAAATACCCTCACTGTTCAGTTCGGAGCATAAACCGTAGGGAGGAGCTATATAATCGGTCATATGGGAAGTTTCGTTTCTGACAACTAAATAAGGAAACTCGCCAATAACCGTTTCTACATGGCCGACATAAGAGGCGTAGTGTTTATAAGTTACGTTTTCGTAGCAAATAGAACCGCCCTTATTGGCAGGCGACACAAAGCAGCGCTGCGCTCCGCTCCTTATGTATGGAACGTTGTGAATAATGTAATTCAAACTCCAGCTACCGTCGTTGTATTCTAAATAACGATAACCTTGCAAATCGTTGTAAAGGAGATACTCTTCCCAATATTCTTTGACACCGTCGTCTTTGGAATATTTTTTTTGAGCGCCAATAACGGTCCAAGTGATGCCCTCAAAGACAGCTTCAGTGCCTAAGGGGATACGCATGGCGTTTTTAGCCATGTTAGTTTCATATGTAAAGAGAAGCTTTACGCTATCATTGGAAAGATCTGAACAACTGCCGCAATATTCGCAAACGTAAGAACGGGCAATTTTGCCGCTCTTCAGTTCATGCGAAGCACCGCAGGAAGGGCACTTGAAAGTGCGGGCTGTTTCTGCACGACGGCGTACCATCTCTTCTTCATCGCGCAAGTTTTGGAAGTTAAAATCTTTAAAGTCTAAGTATTCGCCAATAAAAATTTCCGGATTTCCTTTGCCTGAGGCAAAATCGCTATAATCAATAGTGCCAGCTTTTCCGGAAAAACTTCTCAAGTCTATGTAGTATAAATCGTAGGATCCTTGCGGATCGAAGTTAAGCTCGCCTTCAAAGGCCGTTACCTGAGCCCTTCCTTTGTTGGCAATCATGTATCTTGTGCCTTTGTAATTAAAAATAGATCCTATATCGGCACTATTAAAATCGGGATATTCTTCTATAGTATCTTCAACGGTGAGGCAATATTCACCGATAGATTCACTCAGCCAGCCTGTGTGTCCGTCGCTAAAAGCTACAAACCATTCGTTCCAATAACCGTCGCTTTGTACAGCTTGGGTACGGCCCAAAATTTCAAAAGACATGCCTTTGTAGGTGCCTGTAGTGCCAATTTTTAAAGGAGATGAATCGGCTTGAACGCAGGAAGCTTTGCCTATGTTTAGCACGTTCATATTTTGGCGCATGAGGACAGTCTGGCAATATTCGCAAGTGGAATAGAGCGAGCTTTCTAACTTAAATACTACTGGATTCCCACAACTTGGGCAGTTTATGCTGAACATAAAGCCATGTTTCCCATATTTTCGGGCTAATTCCTTGTTTTGTTTATTTTGGGAAATTTTTAGAGAAAAATTTGCAAATTTTGGCAAAAGGGTCTAGAGTTTTGAGAAAAATTGTCGCTTTAGAAAAAAATAAGAGCGAAGTAACAAGATTCGAGCCAAATTAAGTTCACGGAGAACAAATATGGAATTAAAGGCTTCTTGCGAAGCTACTTTAGGACAACATATCATTGCTGAATTTTCGGAATGTAATTCAAATATATTGAGAGATTTAGCTTTTATTAGAGAAGCTTTATTTAAAGCGGCCGAAGTTGCCGAAGCTACAGTTCTCGATTCTTCCTTTTACCATTTTGGTAATGGAGGAGTCAGCGGAGTAGTGATAATCGCCGAATCCCATTTATCAATTCATACCTGGCCGGAATGTGGCTACGCAGCTTGTGATTTTTACACTTGTGGCTCTAATATCAAACCGGAGGAGGCTTGCCGTTTCTTGGCAGAGCTTTTGCAATCTGGTCACGGAGAATATTTAACTGTTAGGCGCGGAATTGATTGTGGAAAGAAACAATACGGGTACAAGATAGATTGAAAAGGAATGGGACTTCACTTGTTGGAGTAGAATGTATATTACCGCAACGGATCTAGAGAAGGAGCAGGCAGAAAGTGTTTACAGCATTAAAGAAACATTGTCTAAGCATTATCACCACATTTTTCGGTTTGGCTGCTGTTTTAGGTTTTACGGCTGCTAGTTTTGCTTGGGACAATTTTGAATTTTCCGAAGCTTCTTTGCCTACTTATGAAAAATTACGTGGTGTTCCCGAAAAAGAACTGCCCAGGGCTATAAAAAAAGCTGTGCTGACTAGTAGCAGAAAATCATTGGCTCTAGCCTTGGAAAGTTACGCTTTAGATGTGCGCTATGCCAACACTTTAGGACGAATTTGCGCTTCTCTGACTCCGAATCTGTCCAAAGTATATTCCTTGCCTTATTATGTTGAGCTAAAAGCTATAAATCAGCTGCCTCCCTATCAAGGCAATAGATATACTTCAAATACGCTTGGACAATACGCTCCTACCGACAAACGTTTAGTAATAGGCTCTTTTGCCGCTAACAAGTCTTATAACAGTTTTGCTTCTTACCGCATTGTTTTGCTTGATAGCTTTATGCTCGATACTTTGTACCGCGTAGCCCAATACAAAGCCTATTGTGGCAGCTATGACAATGCTTATGAACAAGCTTTAGCCGTATATACAACAAAAGTAAGCGGTCTGTCTTCTAAGCGCGGTATGATTTCAAAATTTACTGATATTTCTCACGGTTTGTTACATAGACCCAACGCCAATATAGCCAATCCCTATTTACCTTTTTCTTTAAGTGAAAATTATTTTGGCAATAAATCGGGATTGAAGTGGGAGGCCATGTCTTTTCACTCTATAGATAGAGATGGCATAAAGTGGGCCAATCCTGCTCATATTCCTTTGCCTCATGGTTATGATTCAAGTTTGTCAGATCGGGAGGCTACGCGCAATTTTGAAAGATTGTTAGCTCCGGTGTTGTGCCATGAAATTAGCCATTGTCTTTTGGGACACAGCCAAGCTCGCTTAACTAAAACCGTATCTTTGAAAAAACGCCTCGATGAACTTATGACTCCTGGAGAAGCCAATTCAGAAGTCCGTCGCTTTTTAACAGCCAAATTAACTCCCGATCAAGAGTGTGAAGCTGATATCTATGCCGCTAAATTGGGTAAATCTATTGGTTTGCGTGTGCAAGATTTTGAAGAAGGATTCTGGTTTCTTGGTTTAGTGGAAAAGGCTCAAGGACGACGTTCTACAGGTTTTGATACCCATCCTCAATATGTGGAAAGGCGCCGTTTGGTAGAACGCGTGTATATGAATGAGCTTTAGTTTCTAGTCTATTGGCACGCTTTGCAGAGGAGTTTTAGTAATTTATATGGCTGCAAATTTACAAGTAGGCGACGTATTGGCTCAGCGTTACACTATAGAAGCTATTTTAGGACGCGGCGGAATGGGAGCTGTTTATAAAGCTTCTGACTCAGATTCAAAGCGTTGCTGGGCCATAAAAGAGATGAACGACGGCTTTGACGATTCTGAAGAGCGCCAGGAAGCTTTAGACAGTTTTAAAACCGAGTTCGAAATATTGTGCGACTTGGAACATCCAAGTTTGCCGCGCATGTACCAAAGTTTTGAAGAAAATGGACGCCAGTACATCGTCATGGACTTGGTAGAGGGAAAAACCGTTGAAGAGCTCATACGCTCTAGCCCTCAAGGGCGCTTACCTTTAGGTCAGGTATTGGATATTGCTGTCCAGCTTGCCGACGTTTTAGATTATTTGCATAAGCATAATCCGCCAATTATTTTTCGCGATTTGAAGCCTGGCAATATTATGGTGACCTCTGCTGGCACCGTTAAGCTAATCGATTTCGGTATCGCTCGCTTTTTTACTAAAGGTAAAAATGTCGATACTAGGGTACTGGGAACGCCTGGCTATGCCGCTCCCGAGCAATATGGGCGCGGGCAATCCGATCCACGCACCGATATTTACGCTTTGGGAGCTTCTTTACACCATTGTCTTACCGGAAAAAATCCTGAAGATAAGATGTTTTCTTTTCAAGCTCCTAGCGAATTGGTACCCTCTTTGCCCAAAGAGCTTGACGAAGTTATTCTCAAATGCTGTCGCTTAAAGCCGGAAGAACGTTGGAATAGCGTAAAAGACTTTGAACAAGCACTTTTTAAGGCCGTTCCGGCCAGCTTAGTCTCCCCTGATTCAGCTTATGCTAAAGCTTTTGCCATCAATTTATTCAGAACTGGCTCTATAACTTCAGAACCGATTTCTTCCAAATTCGATTCTAGTAAGACATCTTCTCCAAATTTTGAAAAAAAATCCTCAGAATTAGTTGTTCGTACTACAACGTCGGCGACTAAGCAAGTCCCTACACCAGCAACTCCTCAGGCAAAAGTTTCTTCTGTAACTAAAGTAATAGAGGAAAAACTTCCCACCGATCCTTTTGCTTCGTCTTATCTTGACTTTGGCTCACATTATATTTCTGAAGGCGCTCAAAAAACGAAGATTTGGCTACAGGGAGAAGTTGATGGACACTTGGAAGTTAGCGAAGATTGGCTCTCTTGCAAGCCAGAATATGTAAAAGGCAGCAACGTCGCTGTAGAAATTTTTGTCGATCCTAGCAAAGTCGGCCGCCCCGGACAGTATAGTGCCCAGGTAAGATTGGGCAAAGCAAGTATGCTAGTTAGCTTTACGCTTTCGGAAAAAAAGCTGGGGTGCCTAGATTGGGCGACTATTTTATGTCTAACCCTTTTGGCGTGTGTACCTTATCTGGGGTTTGTCGCTCCTATTATTTTGCTGGTAATGTGTTTTCTCTATGAAAAAGAACTGCGGCCGCGTATTTTAACTTTTTTTGTTATAAGTTTAGTAATATCTGCTGTAAGTATGTATAGCTTTGAATTGCTTTGCCAATTTATATCTTGGCTTTGGCAAGAAATAGAGCCGACTTTGTCTAACAGCAACAATTTTTAGTCGGTGTCGGACATTAGCAAGGGGCAGAATGTTTTTCTTTATCGGCGTTGAAGTCTGACGCGCAAACGTGTGCGTCAGCGGCAAAAGAGCCGTAAATAGTCTAAGGCGGAGGAGAAAGGCTCAAAGATGATTTGTCCAACTTGTGGCTACGAAAACGGAAAAGAAGATAATTATTGTGATGAATGCGGAGCTCAGTTGAAGTTAGAACAAGTTAGTGAAGATAAAAAGGCAACCGAGGGTGGTCCTTTGAAGGTTGGACAGATCGTTTGGCAGCATTACGAAGTAATCTCCATATTGCAAAGTGATGCCGATTGTATTTTTTATGAATTGAAGGATCTCGAGGCAGCCAATAAAGCCGCGTCAGCCCATGAGCAGCCTAAAGACGAAGAAGGAAATAATTCCGAATCGGTTGCTAAAGAGAGTGAAAAGGAATCTGAGCCTGCCGATTCAGTTTGTGAAGAGGAAAAAGGCCACCTTCTGCTTTGTGAGTTCCCTTCCAATCCTACTAAAGCGGCCGAAGTATTTGCTGATCTTTCTCCTGTTGAACATGAGTGTATGTGGCCTCTTTGGGATTTGAAACAATCGGAGGACGGCAGCGATAAAAATTACTTATTGGGGCCTAAGTCTGGCATTCCGTTGCGCCAATATTTGCAAGATCACTCTTTAAACTTTACTGAGATAAACCAAATTGGTTGCGACATTCTTAGCGCTTTAAAAATTTTCCATAATATGTGCAAGCTCTTTAACGGCATTTCTTTGGACTCTGTCTGGATCACACCGCAAAAAAGAGCTGTGCTTACGCGCTATGATCGCGTAGTAGCTAAGTTCCAAGCTAACGATGTTTGCACTGTAATAGATGGTTTTTCTGCTCCCGAAGCTTATGGTTTAGAGGGAGGCGAACTGAGTAGACGTTCCGATATCTTTAGTGTTGGCGCTTTACTTTTCTACTTACTTACGGGCAAAACTATCAGTATTAGTGATATGTCAGCCAATGTTTTCCCAGCTGCACTGCGCCTTAAAGCCAAAGCTTTAACTAGAGTAATTATGCGAGCCATTAAGCGCAATCCTCAAGAACGCTGGCTTTCCGCTTCGGAAATGGCCGAGGCTTTGCTCTCTTGTGCGTCAATGCCGGGCGTAGGCTCTGAAGAGATTACCGAGCCCCAAGAAAAGCCAGGCTACAAAGTGACCAGATCTGTCTTTGGTGGCTACACTATAGCTAAAAAGACCAACGTCGGAGCGGTGCGCAAGATCAATCAAGACGCCTATTTGGAATTGATTGTCTCAGCTTGTGAGCGTGATATTCCTACCACCGTCCAATTTGTCGGAGTTATTGACGGCATGGGTGGAGAAGCTGAAGGAGACAAGGCGGCTTCTTTAGCTGCTAGAGCAATAGCAGCCGAGTTGGTGCGTCTCTTTATGCCTCTTAAAAATGATGAAGCTACAACTTTGCTTCTGCCGGAAAATCCTTTAGAGCGCAATGCTTTTATTTTGGAACATGCTATAAGAAAAGCTAACGAGACTATTTTTAATTACGCTTGCAAGTCTCCGCGCCGTCGTGGCATGGGATGTACAATTTCCTGTGTGCTTCTTGATGGAGAGAATGTTACTTTTGGCCATGTGGGCGATACTCGCGGTTATCGTATGTCCAAAGAGCTAGATCAAGTTACTACTGATCATTCTGTGGTAGGCCAATTGGTGCAAATGGGTACTCTCACTAGAGAAGAGGCGCGTCGCTCTCCTAAGCGCTCTATAATTTATCGAGCTTTGGGAACCCAGCCAGATGTGGAAGTAGAAATTTACCGTCGCACTTTGGTGCCGGGCGAATATATTATGCTTAGTTCTGACGGAGTATGGGAATATTACAGCGACGAAGAGCTTTTCTCTTATTTCCAAAAGAATTTGGCTCCAGCGCAGATCTGTGAATTATTAGTTAATACTTGTTTGGAGCGCGGAGCTGACGATAATACTACTGTAGTAGTTATCAGAAAAAATTAGTTAAAGTAAATTACTATTATTAAAGGATATTTGCACTAAATGCAATTGAGGAGGAAGTGTGGCTGAAGTAAATCTTTATACCGGCTTGAGTTATCAGGCGGTTATGACTACCAGTGAAAACAAATTGACTTATCTTTTGGCCGAAGTATGTCCTGGCGAAGAGATTGGCGCCGGTCCTATGGGCTTAAATTTAGCCATAGTTCTAGATAAAAGCGGCTCGATGTATGCCGAAGGCAAGCTCAATTATGTTATCCAAGCTGTCAATCAGGCTATAGATATGCTTCGTGCCAACGACTTGTGCTCTATTATTGCTTTTGCAGAAAGAGCCAGAGTGCTTATTCCCTCTAGCCAGCTTTATGATAAGAGTACGGCCAAATTGATGGTCAATAAGATCGATCATGTTGATGTTGGCGCCGGTACCGATATGCTTAAAGCTATCGATGCGGCTTTATATGAAGTGCGTCGCAATTTCTCTCGCGATAGGCTCAACCATATTATTTTGCTCACCGACGGTCAGACTTTAAACGAGAAACAATGTTTAGATCGTTGCATTATGGCTGCGGAAGAGGGTATTTCTATTTCCACTATCGGTGTGGGTGACGACTTTAACGAAAAATTCCTCTTGCAAATTGCTAGTATGTGTCGAGGAACTTCCTATTATATCGATCGTCCTAGCAATATTCAGGATATTTTCACTCACGAATTGGCTGGCGTACAAAATGTAGTTGTCAAGAATTGCCGACTCAATTTGAAACTGCCTAAAGATGTTACCGTGCGTCGAGTTTATAAGGTTAAGCCGCTCATTAACGATTTGGGAACTCCTCAAGTTACCGACAGAAGATGTTCTATTGAGTTGGCCGATTTACAAAGAAATGAAAAGCAATCGGCTCTTTACGAGCTTATTTTGCCTTCTCGCTATGCTGGTGTTTATCGTATCGCTTCAGTTAGTGTTAGCTACGAAATTCCTGGCCAGGGAGTTTATGACAACGTCAATTCTCAGGACGTGACTATTACTTATACTGATGATCCCTCTCAGGCTTCGGCTGTAACTCCCAAAGTGATGCAAATTGTAGATAGCGTCAGTATTTTCCGCCAGCAAACTAGAGCTTTACAATTGGCCCAAGAAGGTGAGCGCGGAAAAGCGACACAATTGCTTCGTTCTGCAGCTACTCAGCTTTTGCAACAAGGTCAAAAAGAGCTGGCCGATCAAGCTCTTTCCGAAGCTAATCGCTTAGAGCGTGGCTCGGCGGCTAGTGCTGCTGGTACTAAAAAGCTTGAGTATGGTACTCGAAAACTTACTCAGCTTCTCTCTGAAGTTCCCGATTTTGACTCTCCCAGTGGAGTTGTAGATTTAACTAAAAAATAAAAATTATTTTATCCTGCCAAGGAAGCAAAGGGGAGGCAGCCTTTTGGTGCTGTGCCCCCCACCGAGTTAATTAAGGAGATAAATCATGAAGTGCAACGTTTGTGGCTCTGATAACGTAGAAGGTTCAATTTTTTGTGAGGATTGCGGTTCCAAGTTGTCTGCTCCCGCTCCGGTGATTGCTGCTGCTCCCGCCGCTGCGCCTGCTCCCTTTGCTCCGGCTCCTGTTGTTGAGGCTCCGGCTGTAACTCCGGCTCCTTTTACTGCCGCTGCTTCTGCTACTCCCGTAGTTGAAACCCCTGTGGCCGCTGCTCCAGTAGCTACTCCAGCGGTCGCTCCGGTTGCTGCTGCTCCAGCAGCCGCTCCGGCTGTTTCTGACAAGATTTGCCCTGCTTGTGGAGCTCATAATGAAGCTGGAAGCAAATTCTGTGAAGATTGTGGAGCCACTTTGGGTGGAGCCAGCACTCCAGTTGCTACTCCGTCAGTTTCCAATGAGTCTACCGCTGTAAAAGCTGCTCCAGCTGCCGCTCCCAGACTCATTATGCCTAATGGCGTAGAGATTCCCATTACTGCTGAGCATACTTTATTGGGACGTCAATCACCGGCCGACAATATTTATCCTGAAATAGATCTCACCGAGCTCGATCCCGAATCTTATGTCTCTCGTCGTCATGGTCAGATCACCCGTCAAGGTTCTAAATATTTATATGAAGATGTAGGCTCTTCTAATGGCTCCTTTATAAATGGCAACCGCTTACAGTTCGGCATTCAAACTGAATTGCATGACTGCGACACCATACGCTTAGGCCGCACGGAAATGACTTTCCGCGCCTAATTTTACTAAGGTAGAGTGAGAGAAAACGTCTTCCTTGAAAAAAATAATAGGGTGAGGCGTTTTCTTTCTTCTCTTTAGCTTTTTTAAGGTAACAGTATTATATCTTGGCAACAAACTCTGTTCCGGAGAGGTTTTAATCTGTGGCTGAACAGTCTGACATTTTATCAAAACTTAAAGACGGCTTTGGTATAGCTAGCAAATTGGCAGGCAAAGGGGTCAACGAAGTATCTGGCATGTTTAAACATGACGATAATTCTCGTTCTCCTCGGAGTGGAGTTTTTTGGAATCGCGGCAGTTGGAGTACTACATCTGGTCTGGCGCCGCAAATAGATTTCTTCGAACCGCAAGTTGGGGTAGGCTTTGCTTCTAGTATGATGCAACGTCTTACTTTATCCAGGGCTGAGCGTCTTTTTGGTGAAGCTTGTACTTGTCTAACTTGTATAGAAACTGAAACTGCTGTCAATAGTTTGCGTGAAGCAGTACAGTTAGATACGCAATTTACTGACGCTTATTTTTTATTAGGATGTATTTTTCTGGAATTTGGAAGCGCTTCTGAAGCTGGTTCTTTCTTCCAAAAGGCGCTTTTATGCCAGCAAGGCTTAGGCAGCAAATTAAATAAGTACCTGCCTTCGTTTAAAGTTATTTTGCCTCTGACTCCCTGGAGCTCTGTAGCTCTGTTGCCAGATTTATTGGGAGTAAATATTCTTTTAGCCTTGTCTTGGCGTCGTTCTGGCAATTTGCCTATGGCTATTTCTGTTTTGGAACAAATTCTCAGCATTATGCCTACTTCGGCTCTAGCCAAGTTCTTTATGGGCATTCTGCGTTTAGAAGCTGGCCAATATACAGAAGTTATCAATTTATTTGCCGATTGTAAAATAGAATCAACTATAGAAGCGGCTTGCTTGCTGTTAGTTGGCAAAGCCTATCAGAAAATGGGCAGCTTTACAGTACTTGCCGAACTTTACGATCAAGCTTTAGCTAGAGCCGATATCGATGTAGTCGTGCGTTACGATTTGCTTTTATCACAAAGTGAAAGTCGAACTTCATCTAGCAGCCGTACTCAAGTTGAAGCCCAGATAGTTAAAGAATGTCCTCAATATGTAAGTTTCTTTAAACGCCTAGGTATTGAAGTTGGCGTTAATAGTTCTGCTGCGCCTAGTTCTCAAGTTGTTTCCAATCAAGATTCGTCTGCTGCTCCTACTCAATTGGATAAAAACTCCAATTCTAGTAGCGCTATTTTCGACTCTGGGTCGACTTTTGTACCTCCCATCCAGGCGGTACCTATAGAAGAAGGGCCGCGCACTGTGCATATGTCTACCCTTGAGGCGCAGCCTATTTCTTCTGCGCCTACTAAGCCTATGACCATTTCCGAAGCTGACTACTCAAATTTACAACTTAGCTTGGAAGCTTTGGGTAAGCTTTATCCTTTACAAGGCAGCGTCACGGTCATTGGCCGCGAGAGTGGAGATATTGTGCTGAGTTCCGATTCTTCTGTTTCTTATACTCACGCTCGTGTAGTTAAGTCTCCTCTCAACGGTCACTATTTTTTGGAAGATTTAGGATCGACTAACGGAAGTTGGCTTAATGGCAATCGTTTAGTCAGCAATCAAAAGTATGAATTGAAACGTGGCGATTTTATCAAGCTTGGACAAACCAGCATAAAAGTCGTCTAGCGCTAAAATACAGGTAAGTCTTGCTTTTGTTCTTTTAACGTGATAAAATAGCGGGGCCTTAATAGGAGGCATTAATTTTTTCTAGGCCAAGTTTACCCGGCGGGCCAAGTGCGGCCGTGGATTCGGCCCCAAGCCATATATCCGGAGGCAATCAATGTATTTAATGGATCTTACCCGTTTCGCCCACAAAAAAGGTGCCGGTTCTTCTAAGAACGGTCGTGATTCTCAGCCCAAGATGCTCGGAATCAAACTTTATGGCGGCCAGAGCGCTATTGCTGGCAACATCATTCTCCGCCAGCGCGGTACCCGTTTCTACCCTGGGAAAAACGTTATGATGGGTCGCGACTTCACCTTATTCGCCACCGCTCCCGGTGTTGTAAAGTTCACCAAGCACAACGCCAAGACCGTGGTAGAGGTAGAAGGCTAGTTTTGCGTATGTTCCTCGATTATTAGGCGAGGAATTTGGCGTGCGTCGCTTTTTATTCTATTTTTTCGAAGGTACTCCAGTTTATTCGTAGGGATAGCTGGGGTATTTTTTTTTGAGGTTAAAAGTCTTTGAAACTTCGTGATATTGTTGGGACTATAGGGGCTTGGAGCAGTTTTGCAATTTCTCTTCTAGCTTTCGATCCTGCTTTGCGCATAGCACGTATTTTTGGTATCGAACCTATGGACAAAGTGTTAGTCAATTTGGCTCATGTTTTGAAATACAGTATTCAAGCCGGCCTATGCCAAATTAGAGTAGAGGGCCAAGAAAATATTCTCAATAGCGGTGGCGCGATTATCGTAGGCAACCATCAATCTTTGGTAGAGAGTTTTCTGCCCTTTTATGAATTACGCGCTATGAAGCCTAAGTATATTTCCAAAAATATTTTAGGTCATTGTTGCATACCTTCAGTAAGTTTTGTACTTAGAAATGGCGGCCATTGTTTAATCAAACGCGAAGACAGAGAACAAGCTTTACAAGCTATTGAAAAGCTTGGCTTAGAAGTCAATAAGGGCAAGTATTCGGCTATTATTTTTCCTGAAGGCACTCGCAGTTTACAAGGCGGTTTGCAACACTTTAAAACTGGCGGTTTGAAGACGCTTCTCAAATGTGCTCCTCAAGCTCCTATTTTTATCATGATTATCCATAATGGAACTAAGATCTATCCTAAGGGGCTTCCTAGAGTTACAGCTGGTTCTGTTGTTACTTTGCGCTTTTTGCCAGCTTTAAATCGAGCAGATTTTGCCAATGAAGATGATCTTGTTGAGCATATTCATAATTTGATGGCGCAAAATTATGCCGAATTGGAAGAAGAAGACCGTCGCAGATTAGCCTCTACTGTCGATTAAAATTATAACGCATAAAATGGTTTGCGAGAATCTTAAGATGGTTTGAGAGAACCAATTAAGCGAAAATTTACCTTTAAAACTTGAAACGCTTTGGGTTGTTCGCTACTTTCATTGTAAAAGTGAGGTGAACAGAATGAAGCGTTTTTTGTTGTGTGTAGTGTTCTTGCTGTCGTGTTTGTTTTTGCACATGGCCCCTCCTGTCTGGGCTGATGCCGTTTTTGATGATTGTAGGGGAAATACTTATGGGAGCCTGTGAATAAAAGTCTGTAAAAATAGATATAAACTATTAAGCCTTCTGTGGCAAATTAAAAATATCATGGGAGGTATTTTTATGGCCAAGAAAAAGAAACGCTAGGTTCATCGTGTACAGATGACTGACGGAAAGCGTGAAATTGTCAGTAGACTTATTCAAGAATACAACATTAAGAATGCTCAAGACATTCAAAATGCCCTCAAAGATCTGTTAGGTAGTTCCATTAAAGAAATGATGGAAGCCGAAATGGATGATCATTTGGGGAGAAAAAAGTCGAAGCGTATAAATTCTGAAGAGAATTTAGGTAAAGACTACAGGAATGGCTACAAGACCAAACAGGTTAATTCTAGTTATGGCAGTCTTTTACTTGAAGTTCCTCAAGATAGAAACTCAACTTTTGAACCTCAAGTAGTAAAAAAAGCGTCAAAAAGACATTTCTGAAATTGATCAGAAAATTATTTCCATGTACGCTAAAGGTTTAACGACACGTCAAATTTCCGATATTATTGACGATATTTATGGCTTTCAAGTTTCTGAAGGTTTTATTTCCAACGTAACAGATAAGCTTCTTCCCCAAATTGAGGAATGGCAAAATAGACCTTTGGATGAAGTGTACCCGGTTATATTTATTGACGCTATTCGTTATTCTATTCGTAATAGCGGAGTTATAAGTAAGATAGCTGCAAATGTTATTTTAGGCATCAGCGTTGAGGGCAAAAAAGAAGTTCTCAGTATAGAAACTGAAGAAAATGAGAGCGCTAAATATTGGCTTTCTGTGATGAATGGCTTGAAAAATCGCGGAGTCAAAGACGTTTTAATTGTGTGTGCTGACGGTCTGACTGGCATAAAAGAGGCTATAGGAGCGGCATTTCCTAAAGCTGAATACCAACGCTGTATAGTTCATCAAGTTAGAAATAGCTTGAAGTATGTCACCTATGAAGAGAGCCGTCAGTTAGCAGCCGATCTTAGAATGGTTTACCATGCTCCCAATGAGAAGAGGGCAATTGAGATTCTCAATGAAATTGCTGCAAAGTGGGAAGACAAATACCCCCGAGCAATAAAATCTTGGCAAGAAAATTGGGATTCAATTTCTCCTATTTTTAAGTTTTCTTCTACTGTAAGAAAGGTAATCTATACTACCAATGCTATAGAGAGCCTTAATTCTGCTTACCGTAAACTTAACAGTCAGAGAAGCGTATTCCCTAGTACTCAGGCTTTATTAAAGGCACTTTATCTGGCGACTTTTGAAGCGACAAAGAGTTGGTCGAAACCGCTTGTAGGCTGGGGAAGAGTTTATGGTGAATTGGAAATAATGTATGAGGGACGTCTTCCCTAGGAGTTACTTTGCTAATTTAGCAGTTGTTAATCACTGTTAAATTTATAAAAAAATACCACAGAAGGTAATTTACAGAAAAAAATTCACACTCTCCCTTCCCGCTATAATTTTTCCTCTCGCCATCTATTATCACGTTCCGCCAGCTTACAAGGTCGCCTCATACATGTATCCCACGCAACAAAAAGGCAGTGCGACGGCGAAGCAATGCCGCACTATCTACAAAATGATCGCTTGCTGTTTCCCCCTAAACACTCACTCAACATAAAACACCCCATGCCGCAAAAAAAAACGCGTAAAAAAAGAGCACTTTTTGGGTGGTAAGTGCTTGACAGGGGAGAAGCTTAGCGGTAATATACTCGAGCAGTTGCGACAAGCGACTACAAAGTT
>ERZ808242.888-NODE-888-length-19396-cov-4.976371_pt1 | contig 19396 bp, 17 predicted proteins | sample MGYA00521244_ERZ808242 | MGnify/ENA primary metagenome ERZ808242 (study PRJEB31516, sample SAMN03275573) | gut metagenome | biome: mammalia-associated habitat; material: feces | host: Papio cynocephalus | place: Kenya | collected 2012-07-27 ... | reverse complement strand
TCGGCTTCAGCCTTTTCTTTAGCCTCAGCTTCTGCTTTAGCTTTGGCCTCGGCTTCAGCCTTTTCTTTAGCCTCAGCTTCTGCTTTAGCTCTGGCCTCAGCTTCTAACTTAGTAGCTATAGCTTCCACTTCTGCTTTAGCTAGTTCATCAGATCTTTTTTTTTCCGCTGCCGCTTTAATTTTTGCCTCTTGTTGTTTAGTTTGCCAATCTTGTAAAGCATTTCTGGCTTCGCTCAGTAGCGAGGAGAAACTCTGAGACAGACTAGGACAAGAACAAGAAGCTTGGCGCGGTTGGCAAACTGGAATCTCTACGCGCTTGGGAGGAGGAGGCACTACTCCATTGGGACGCTTGCGAGCTAAGACCAATTTAGAAATGCCGCCTTGCATATCTTCGCGGAAAAGAATATCGCAAAAACAACCTAAGCCAAATTCCCAGGCATTGTTGGGAGTGCTGTCAGCCAGCATATAAGTGGAGAAAATAAAAGCTCCAAAGAGTAGCTGATCTTCAAGACAATCGTCATTTACATAATCTACTGCTGCAATGAGCCCTCCAGGCTTAAGCCAACGGCAAGCATTGTAGTAGCACATATAGGGATTTGAGCTGCTAGTAAAAGTACCAGTACAAAGTATAGCGTCGAAGCTACCTTCTTCCAGAACTTGCTCAGCATCTTTTAAACTCATGGCCCTGATATTCAAAAAATGATTGGCACGGATCTCTGTACGAGCCGCTTCAACATTTTCCGGATTTTCGTCTACAGCTACAACTTCAGCTCCGGTGGCTTGCAAATAACGCAAGTTGGCCCCCAGGCCGCAGCTTAGATCTAGCACGCGCTGCCCTGGCTTTAGCTCTAAAAGGTTGACAGCGTTAATGCGAGCGTCTTCTTCGCCCACTAATCTGCGCACAAAAATCGAAGACTTAAACAGAGGACGAACCGACCACCAGCGACTCCAATGGTTGGTCAAACGTTTAAGCGGACAGTCATTTGTCACGTCAGTTAGATCCTTTCGTCACGTTTTCTTTTTCTTAGTTCTCGCTTTCTACTAAAAAATGCTTTTTACCTATGCAAATTTAAGTCTATTTTAGGCACCTGTCTGATTAGAGAAAAAGAAATAAGCGCACAAAGTTCGTTAAAAACTTAATGCGCTCGCTTATATCGTTATATCGATAAATATTTTATATTTAGAGACTGGCTCTTAAAATTTCGCTTACTTCCGCACGGTTAAGTTTTTTATAACCGCCTTCGAGAATAAAGGTAGAATCGGTAATAGCTTCAAGCATATCCTCTGTGGCGCCCAATTCACTGATATTAGAAGCCAAGCCCAATTCTTTCATCCAGGCTTGCATAGCTTCCAAACCTTCGGAAGCTATTTGCTCATCACTCTTGCCTTCAGTTTTAATGCCCCAAATATTGATGGCAAAACGCTTAAATTTGTCCAAGCCATAAGGCATAATATAGCGATAATAAGGCAAAGAAACAGCCGCTAAGGTCATGCCGTGAGTAGCATTGGTATGGCCGCCTACAGCTTGGCCGAGCATATGTACCATCCAGTCGGTAGGCTTACCTTTAGCTACTAAAGTATTCAAAGCCCAAGTCGCCGTCCACATAATATTGCTTCTAGCTTCATAATTTTGCGGATCTTTATTGGCAATACGTCCGGAGTGAATAACTGAACGCATTAAACCTTCGCTGATATAGTCGCTAGTATTATCATCGGTACCAGAGAAATATTGCTCACAGATATGGTTAAAAATATCATAAATGCCAGCTACCATCTGATAATGAGGCAAAGTCATGGTAAAGCGAGGATTTAAGATCGAAAAACGGGGCATAATCTTTTCGCTGGCAAAGACGTGGCCGGTTTTTTGCTTGGTCTCTTGGTTGGTAATAACAGAACCGGCGTTCATTTCCGAACCTGTGCCTACCATAGTGAGAACGCAACCTACAGGAATAGTTTCGCAATCTGGCTCTTCAAAACGAACAAAATATTTTTCCCAAGGATCGTCCTGGCAATTGACGGACACGGAAACAGCCTTGCTATAATCGCAAACTGAACCGCCGCCTACAGCTAAAATGAAGTCTGCTTTGTGCTGACGGGCAATGTCCACGCCTTCATAAAGCTTGGCCAAAGTTGGATTGGGCATAACACCGGCAATTTCTGCTACATTTTTGCCACATCTTTGCAAAATTTCTCTTACTTGAGCGTAGATACCGTTTTTCTTAATAGATCCGCCACCGTAGACTAAAACTATGTTTTTGCCGTATTTAGCCAACTCTGGAGCCAAATTTTGTAAAGCTTCTTCGCCAAAGTAGAGCTTGGTAGGATTGCAATAAGTGAAATTACCTAACATTGTGTATACTCCTCAGTTTGTATAATAAACTTAGATCGCTTTGCCCAAAGCGTAAGCTTGTTGTAAAGCAGGGTGGCTCTCGATATCGCTTGCCTTGGTCACTCCACCGGCAAATAGGGAACCAGCCAAATGGGCCTTTTCAAAGCAATCGATCCAGCCTTGTAAACCATTTATAGCCTTTTCCGGTACATAGCTATCGTCTTCAGCTGCGGCAGTAAGCATATAAATATCGCGAAAAGCGTAATTTGAAGAGAAGAGAGGATTGGCGCGGTCGAGCATAGTTTTCATTTGACCGCTCATTTCGTAGTAATAAATGGGAGTAGCAAAAGCAATAACGTCTGCTTGGCCCATCTGAGAGGCAATTTCTACAGCGTCGTCATCAATAACGCACTTTTGTGTGCTCTGACAAGCCAGGCACCCTTGACAAAAAGCAATTTTCTTGCCGCGCAAGCTGATTTTCTTAACGTCGTGGCCAGCTGCCTGAGCGCCGACTATAAAGGAGTCGGCCATGGCTTCGGAATTGCTATTTTTTCTTAAGCTAGTGCTTATTACTAAAACTTTTTTAGACATTGATTGTGAACCTCACAAAAATTGTTGACTTTATTGTTGGCCCCCTGTGTGCTGGAGTGTAAGACCTAAACCTAACTTTAGGTCAAGTGTTCGGGGCTAAAAAAATTCGCTAGGAAGATACTATTTTGCAAACTTATACTATTGGGCAAATTGCTAAGCTGTTCGATTTACCTATCTCTACGTTGCGCTTTTATGATAAAGAAGGTTTTTTCCCTAATTTGCAACGCTCGTCTGGTATACGTCAATTTACGGATCGGGAGATAGAAACTTTAAGAATTGTTGAGTGCTTAAAAAAATCTGGTTTGGGAGTGAAAGATATAAAGCAATTTATCGAATGGTGTAGCCAGGGCAGCAAAACTTTTTTGCAAAGGCGCGAGCTCTTTCGCAAGCAAAAGGCCAGCGTAGAAGCAGAAATTGAACGCATGTATAAAGTGTTGGACGTACTGAAATACAAGTGCTGGTATTATGAGCAAGCGGTAGAAAATGGCCATTGCATCGACATTAGTACCGACGAAGTGCCTGAAGAAATTAGAGAATTATATCTTAAGATTCACAGTTAAAGATGCTCTAAAGGTCAAGTTGTATTTTGTATAGACATGAGTAAAGCTTAACCTTGTGTCTGCTAATTTTCTAATATCCCCAATAATTCGGCTTTACTCTTCCTATGTGAGCCTAGCCTTGTCAACTTGCTCTGCGTGAGTCATGCTGTTCTATAAATTGTTGTAAGTTTTACCTGACTAAACGCTCTATAGCTTAGGGATAATATCCTTGCGCCATTTTTGGAAGTCTTGGCCTTATTCAATAAGATTGATAATCGGCTGAATAAGGTCACCAGTTAGTTCGTGTAAACTTTGCTCTTTTGGTATGCAATTTCCAAAAGTAAGCTTTGTAGTAGGCGTAGCAGAACTGATGGACTGACAGTTATCTAGCTAAATGTAATTTTCAATTGCGTCATAAAACTTCACAAAATAAGCTTTGATAAACTCTTTTGAACACAGCCAAAGACAAAAAAGCCGTTTCCTAAACAACTTTCCTAAAGAAGTTTAGGAGAATGGCTTTTTCTACTTGAGTACATTGGCTGTGGAGCCGAAACTTATATCGCTATATAAATGGCTCCGATAATCGTTGACTAGGCTTTTTTTGCTTCTTCCTTACTTTCTAGAGTCAAGTCAGCGACGCGATGGAGGCAAAAATGAAAAGAAAAGCCAACCTTGATGATGGTTGTAACCCTGAACTCGTTCGAGGTGCAAAATTTGATGGTTTACTTGATATTCCTGTAATTTCAGCACCTGATACTATATCTGTTCCTACAGGTTTTACGCCCTTTACAAAACGCGATAAATCTCTCGGCACGGATGACGCTATTTGTTTCTTTGAAAAGGATCCAAAATTTGCAGAGGTTCTGATTGATCCTGCTGCTTACATAGAGGACTTTCGCCGATTCAGATATTTGCTTCCTACTGATTGTTCACTGTATGTAGATGCCCCATTAGCGGTTCAGATTACCAATCTTTACCGTAGTAGGGCGATTGCAAGCTATTATCAGGGAAATGGATGTAATGTCTATCCGATGGCTCGCTGGGGTAATGAACATACTTATACTACTGATTACTTTCCGGAGCGTATTGCGTTCTTAGGGTTGCCAAAGCATAGTGTGACATGTATCGGTACTTACGGTTGTATCAATAGCCGTATCGAAAAGTATTACTTTAAGCATGGCCTTAAAGCTATGCTTGATACGCTTGAACCAGAAGTTGTTATGGTCTACGGAGCAATGCCGAGCGATGTTTTTGGTGATTACTTGCACCGTACGGAGTTCATTCAATACCCTGATTGGACGACCCGTATGCATGGAGGTAATCGCTAATGGGCAGTGGACGAAGCGGTTTATATTTCGGCACTTATGGCAGCAACGTAGTGCCGGGAAGTGCATACTACATGGATCCGGATGATGATTTCAGCAAATTTATCAAAAAATGAAGGTATATTGATACCAACGACTTTTATGATGTTATTGCTCACGGAACAACCAAGACGATACAAATACAGCATAACGGAGCCTCAGTTGAGATTTCTCATCGAACTGTCGCAAGACTTATAGCAAAAGATCCAGATTTCAAAGGAAGATCAATTCGATTGCTATCCTGTGACACAGGTGGTGTTTCTCGTGGTTTTGCACAGGGGTTAGCGGATCAACTGAATGTGGTCGTAAAAGCGCCGACAAAGCTTGTCTGGGCAAGACCGGATGGCAGCTATTTTGTCGTAGGTCGCAGTAGGATGAATCCGAACCTTCCAGACAAAAGTAACCGGGGACGCTTTATAAAATTCTATCCTGGAGGTGCAAAAAAATGAGTGAAAAGATAATATGTGAAAAATGTGGAGCAGAAATGGAGTCTTATCATAAAGGTTGCACTGGTGGCATGTTGTGTCCGAAATGTGGTTGGGGATGGGTTACAACATATTTTCCACCAATTGATATAGACGAAACTGTGTACACGATTAGTTTTTGTAAGCCAGAAAAGACAACTGCCGCTATGGTTAAGTTGTATGCAAAATTGAGCGGATCAAATTTCATACAGGCAAAAAAAGCCTTGGAAGAAGGTAACGCTAGTTTTTCTGCATTGGCGGCAGATATTCAAAAACATATTGAGGAAATTCACGCTACGGAGTTGCAATTTAATATCACACCTGACTATCCTTATGATACTAAGGATGCATAGTGAGAAAGAGTATAATCCGTAAGAAAGAAATAGGGACGTCTTTTCTCTTGAAAAAGGCGCCCCTATTTTTGTTTATACCTAGATTTTTTCTAACAACATAAGCGTTTCAATATGTGGAGTGTGGGGGAAAAAATCGTAAAGTTGAGCTTGTACTAAGCGGTATGCCTTTTGCAAAGTGGCATATTCTTCAATAAAGCGTTGGCAATTACAGGAAATATAGAGCAACTTTTCTGGCCCTTCGTTGACGACGCGTTCGATCATTTTGGGATGGCAGCCGCTGCGGGGAGGATCTAAAATGAGCAAGCTGCATTCCAAGCTGGGCCAGTCTTCAGAATTGGCACAGTAAAATTCGGCAGAGCGTCCTAAACGGGCTGCATTGAGTTTGGCATGTTCAATCGCTTGCGGAACGGCTTCTACGCCGATAAGGTTGCCTTCCAAAGATAAGCCTATGCTGCCTACGCCGCAGTATAAATCGAGGATCTTTTCCTGGTGGCCTACCCATTGGCGAGCTGTGCGCAACATATGAGCGTAAGCTGGCGGGTTTGATTGGAAGAAAGAGCGCCAGCCTAAAGAAAACTCTAAATCGTTTACTTTCTCCTGAATTTCCGCTTTACCGGCCAATAAATATTCTTCTTTTCCGGAAGCTACTGGACTTATATCGTCGTGGATAACATGGATAACTCCGGCTGCTCCAGGTATTTCCATCAATTCTTTAGCCAATTGCTGTAGTGGATTTTCTGCTTCATCAATGGCAAAAGAAGTTGGTGTGGCTGTTATTAGAGCTACTAGAAATTGCTTTGTATAGGAACTATAGCGAATAACTAAATAACGCAAAAAGCCGCTATTACTTTTGGGATTCCAGCCAGGAAAAGCATGCTTTTTTTGCCATTGACGTACCGTGCCGATTACTTCTCTATTGCAAGGCGGACCAATAAAGCATTCTTCAACATTAGTAACTTTTTGGAAGAGACCGCGAATATTAAAGCCTAAGCGATCATCTATAAAACTTAACTCTACTTTGCTACGGTAATACCAAGGAGTAGGAGCTTCTTGTACAGGTAGAATTTTGACTTGAGGAGCCAAATTGTGCAAGGCATTCTCAATGGGAGCAGCCTTCATTATGGCTTGCTGGCTATATTCTATATGTTGTAAAGCACAGCCACCGCAAAAGCCAAAATGTGGGCAAACAGCTTCTCGGCGGTCGGGTCCCGGCTCCGTCACTTGGCGTAACCAACTCTGGCGAGCACCTCTTTTTTTACCACCTATCATGCAAAGAGCGTGATCTTGGGGAGCTACGCAATAACATCTAGCTTGAGTATCATTGCTGCGCAAAGCCAGAAATTGGCCGCGATTATTGAGGTGCTCGGCAGAAAATACTAATTCTTCAGTAGGTACGGGACGCTTTTTCATAAATAAAATCCTTTTGTTTCAGTACGCGAAACCCCATGGCCTTGGGGGCTGTGGGAGGAGTCTTGCAAATTTGTAGCTGTTAATGTTAGCATTCGTCTTTCTGTCAGCAATTTGCTCTTCCTGTCAACCTAAGTTGCTGAGCAAAAGTCGGTTAAAATTAGCAACTGCGACTAAACTTTGTTTGGAAGTTTCGATTATATGGTCGTACGTCTTGACATACTCCGTCAATTAACTTAAAAAAAGAATCTGAAGTCATAAAGTTTTGACGAAGCTGTGTGAAGTGCAGCCGAGTTGTCTAATTTTCAATATTCTAAGGAGAACCGAGCTATGTGGTGGAACGATGCAGAAACTAGATATGGCGCTAGACGCAACCATGATTACGACATGGATGACGAAGACGATTTCTATGATGACATGGATGATGAAGAAGAGGACGATTGGGACGAAGAAGACGATAGCGAATGGGATGAAGAAGACGACAGCGAGTGGGATGACGAAGAAGACGATATAAACTGGGACGACGAAGACGACGAGGAATGGGACGAAGAAGACGAGGATGAGGACGAAGATTGGGACGACGAAGACTAAAGGTCCGAACCTCTAAACTTTTCCCAACTGAAACTGACCCCGAGAAAGTAGGGGTTGGTTTTTTTTTGCTTGAAACGAAACTGGTAGTATTTATAAAATTACCTATTTTTTAGAGAGAATAATTTTTAAGACTTATGGCTGCCAATAATAAAGAACAATTAACTCCGCTATTTCAACAGTATTTCAGCTTGTGTGAAGCCAATCCCGACTGTTTGGTTTTAATGCAATGTGGTGATTTCTATGAAGCTTACGGTCAAGGGGCGGAAATATTTGCTAGAGATGGCGAAATTGTCCTGACCTCCAAAGAAGGGGGAGCCGGACGCAAAATACCTATGGCCGGTATTCCTTTGCACACGTTGGAAGCTTATTTGCGAGTATTGGTAGCCAAGGGACACAGAGTGGCTGTAGCCGATCAAATGGCTTTACCTTCTGAATGTAAGGGCATTGTGCCCCGCGAAGTGACACGTATCGTTACTGCAGGCACTATTTTAGACACACAAAGCCTTGATGATAAAGATCATAACTATTTAGTGTGTCTAGTCTTCGGTAAAAATAGTCGGGTCGGCTTTGCGGCTGCTGACGTTGGCACTGGCGACTTCTACGGCTGCGAATTTGCCTTAGATAACATTGAGCAAATAGCTGAAGAAGTTTTGCGTTTTCAGCCTTCAGAGTTAATCTATGTAGAGCAAGCCTCCGATAATAAAATATCTGGCTTAATTGATACCCTTAAAGCGCAAATACGCACTCTCAGTTTAGTTCCTCGAATTTTTTCTGCTAATAATGAAGTTTGTGAGGATATGCTTAAACGCGAATTTAAGCTGGGCAGCTTAGCTGGTTTGGGCTTATCTGAGTATAAACAAGGCGTAGCAGCTTTAGCTTGTATGCTCGATTATATTAAGCATATAGCTTTGCATCATACTATCACTTTAGAACCGCCTCGCCTTTTAGCCGATAGAAGCAATTTAATTATCGATCTCACTACTCGGCGCAATTTGGAACTGGTCGAGACCCTCTTGGGCAGGGAGCGCAAGGGCAGCTTGTTGGGAGCTATAGACTCTACTTGTACTTCTATGGGAGCTCGCAAGCTTAAAGAGTGGATTTTACGTCCCTTGTGTGATAAAGAAACTATCACTTTACGCCATGATTTTTGCCAAGACTTGGTTGAAAATGAAGGGGCGAGAGCTGAATTAAGGCGCGAATTAAAAACTGTAGTTGATATAGAGCGTCTTTTGGCTAGAGTTTCTTACGGAACTTTTAATGCGCGAGAATTACTTGGCATTGGAGCTTCTCTAGCCAAAGTACCAGTTTTTGCTGCTATAGTCAGAAACTTAAAATCTCCAGCTTGGCAAACTATAGAAAAAGGCTTGGAGCAAGATGCTCAGGATTTTGCTCAACTTAGCGAATTGCTAGAAAGAGCCATCAATCCCGAGGCTCCGCTGTCTCTAAAAGAAGGTGGCATTATTCGTCAAGGTTACAATGCCAAATTGGATGAATTGCGCGAACTCCATTCTCACGGCAAGGAGTGGCTGAGCCGTTTGGAAGAGCGAGAACGGGAAAGTACTGGCATAAAAAATTTAAAAGTAGGTTACACTTCTGTTTTCGGCTATTACATTGAAGTAACAAAAGCCAATTCCAAATTGGTACCTCTTCACTATACGCGCAAACAGACTTTGGTTAACAGCGAACGTTATATTATCCCCGAATTAAAAGAACACGAAGTCAAAGTTCTGGGCGCTCAAGAGCAAATCAAAAAGTTAGAGTATGAACTTTTTCAGGAATTACGGGCTGCGGCGGCTAGCCATACGCCAGCTTTGCGTCGCTTAGCTAAACTTTTAGCTGAATTAGATATTTACGCGTCCTTTGCCCAAATTGCTGTCAGTCGCGGTTGGGTTCGTCCCGAACTGGCTGAAGAGCCTTGTGCGGAAATTATCCAAGGACGCCACCCTGTTGTAGAACAAACTTTAGGTGAATTTGTGCCTAACGATTGCCATTTAAATGCCGATAAACCGATGATTATTTTGACTGGCCCTAACATGAGCGGTAAGTCTACTTGGCTTAGACAAGTGGCCCAAATTGCTATTTTAGCCCAAATGGGCTCTTTTGTGCCTGCTCAACGGGCTAAGCTTTCTATCTTCGACAGAATCTTTACTAGAGTGGGAGCTAGCGATGATCTTCACTTAGGCCAATCTACTTTTATGGTAGAAATGAGTGAAACTGCCAATATTGTCAATAATTCGACAGCTAAATCTTTGGTAGTATTGGATGAAATTGGGCGAGGTACTAGCACGTTTGATGGTTTAGCTATAGCTCAAGCGGTAGTAGAGTATTTACACGATGGCCCTAAGCCCTTAACTCTTTTTGCTACCCATTTTCATGAATTGACTAAGCTGGGGCGCACTCTCAAAGGTTGTCGAAATTTTAGAGTAGCTGTTAAAGAATTGCCAGATGAAGTAGTTTTCTTGCACAAAATCGTACCCGGCGGTGCCGATCGCAGTTATGGTATTTATGTAGCTAAGTTGGCCGGTATGCCTTCAGCTTTGTTGCAAAGGGCCGAAGCTTTACTTAAGCGTATGGAGCAAAATAAAAAGTCAAAAAGCGACGCCTCTCAGCTTGGGTTCGATTTGTAGTTACCCTAGAAAAAGCCCTTTGCTAGTTGTTTTGGGGGCTGCTGTATCTTTTTTTATGGAGTTTAAATAGCTATGTTTGGTTTGGGACTTGGAGAGTGGGCTTTAATTTTGGGAGCGGCTGTTTTGCTTTTCGGTCCCAAATATATTGGCAAATTAGGCAAAAAAATGCTCAATAACGTGCGCTCAGTCGGTCAGGAATTTAAAGAAGGCTACGAAGAAGGCAACTCGACAGCCACTTCCGCTTCCACTGAATCTAAATCTGCGATAGAGGAAAAACATTAAACTTTGAACGAGCAGCGAGAAGAAGAAAACAGCCAGGAAGTTGCCGATCAAGATGTAGAGCTCAGCTTAAGCGAGCATCTGGAAGAGTTGCGTCGCCGTGTTTTTTATTGCGCAATTACTTGGCTGGCAGTCAGTTGTGTGGCCTACTGCTATGTAGATCGGTTTCTAGCCAAAGTGAGAGCTATGGCCGGTCAGGGCTTCACTTTTGTCTATACCAGCCCTACCGAAGCTTTTATGGCTTTCATAAAATTAGCTATGGTCGCTGGGCTATTTATCTCTCTGCCAGTTATTATCTATAATATTGGCGTTTTTGTTAATCCAGCTCTGACACGTAAAGAACGCAGCTTAGTGCTTGCCTTGGCCCCTCTTTGTTTGCTGCTTTTTGCTTCTGGAGCCGCTTTTGCTTGGTTTGTGGCTTTGCCTATTATGTGGCGATTTTTTCTTAGTTTCCAAACTGAAGGTATTACGGCGCTTTGGACTATAGGTGAAGTAGTGGGCTTTGCCTCTGGACTAATTTTGGTTTGTGGTTGCGTCTTTGAACTACCAATAGTAATAATCGGGGCAGCCAAAATTGGTCTTATTTCCTATGAGAAGTTGGCTGGAGCTAGGCGAGTAGCTTACTTTACTATTTTAGTTCTGACAGCGATTATCACCCCTACGCCCGATGCTTTTACTTGTGCCGTGGTGGCTGGCCCTATTATAGCCTTATTTGAGCTAAGCTTGCTTTTCTTGCGCTTTGCTAAATAATGCTCAATTTTACTTGATTAAACAAAATATATAGCCCCGGCTAGAAAACTCTGGCCGGGGCTATATTTATGAGCTTTTGTACGGCAAGGTGGTGCTTACCGTTTTAGCCTTTTTATCTTAGGCTTGAGGAACCGGAACTTCTGTAGCAGGTTTTGTAGCTGGCTTTACGGCAGGCATAGGCTCAGTCTTAACTACGTTTACTGTAGTTGGAGTGACACGGCGATCTCTAATAACTACCAAAGGAGTCATTTCGCCGGCGTTGCCCTGAGGATTGGGCTTCAAAGCTTCAACTACTTCGGCTTTACGGTTGGGATCGGTAATAGCTAATACATCAACTTTACCCAAGTCATTGGCGTCGACAATAGTTACATCGAAACCGGTAGCTTCTTTAATCTCTTGGCATACTTTTTGAGGATAAGCCGGAGCCAAGACTACATGTTTATCGAAGGGAGGCAAAGTACCGGTGCAATCGTCGATAGCGGCTACCATACGGCCAGTAATGCGATAGAACTCACCGGGACGACCGATAATTTTACCAATCAAACCGCGGAACATACCATAAAGGATCTTCCAAGTGCCGACTTCGCGGAAGGCCATTTCCAAGGAGTAGACAGATGAGAGAGAGGAGTTCATATCAAAGACCATATTGAGACGGCGGGCCAAGTAGCGAGGTTTAATATCCTCACAATAGGCAACGCGGCCTTGCATAATGGCTACAGGGCTTTCGGCTAAGGCGATAATGTCACCGGGCTTGGCTATATCGGCAGTGTATTCTTTTACTACGTCAATAATATCGTCGCCAGGCATGAGCAAGCGGGTAGGAACGGGAACGGCCGGAGCGTCAGGAGCAATTTCCTTTTTGGGAGGCTTGACGCTGACGGCTTTGCGTCTTTCGGGAGCTACTTCCTTAAACTCGGCGGCATTAAGGGTAATAACTTGACGTTTATACTTCATAGGGGTGCGGCAGTAGTATTTGAAGTTGATATCTACGCGGAATTCACCCAATTCGGCGACGGCTTTACGGACGTCGGGAGCAGTCAACCAAATTTCGACTTCGGCGGTCAGTTTTTTACCAGGTTTAATGATGACAGCTTCCCAGTAACCGTCTTCTCTGGGAGCTTCAGGATTGATTAAACTTACGATAGGATGTAAATCGGAATAGCGCAAGCCGATAGGTTGTAAGCAAGCGTGAGCATCAATGACTAAGCCCTGTTGAGTACCGGAATTTTGGAAAGGAAAAGAAAAGCGCAAGCGAGCGTGGCTGGCGTCGGGATACTCGACGCGCATATTATCTACTTGCTCGGCGGCGGCTCTGACGACGGCGTCGGCGCGAGATGAAGCAATAAATTCAAGAGCTAAAACTGTAAGAGCGGGAACGGCCAGAAGGGTTGAAGCCCAGCACATAAGGATTCCTCCATAAAATGCATAAAAATGTCCGTATGTTTTTTGAAAGGATTGGCGTTTATCCTGCAATACTGTCTGAAGAGGAGGCTTGCAACTCTCGCTTTAGTTGTGTACTGTCAACAATATCTGTGCCCAGTTGCAAGGCTTGAGCAAACTTAGTTGCGCTTGGGCGTGGCAATTCCCTATGGCGTAGCAATACTTCTTTCGTGTTGCCAAAATCGACTAATTTGCCTTGGTTAAGTAAAACTATTTTCTGACAATAGCGGCTGATTAAATCCATATTGTGAGTAATTAAAATGACCAAAGTCCTTCTTTGTTCGCGCAAATAGCAAAGTATACCGACAAAAATTTGCCAACTTTCTTCGTCTAAGGCGGCATTGGGCTCGTCCATAACTATAGCTCTTGTGTGCATAGCTAAAACGCTGGCCCAGGTAAGACGGCGCAATTGAGCATTGCTCAATTCATAAGGATGTATATCTTTTAAGTTGAGCAAATGGGTAAGCTCTAAGGCTTCTTGACAGCGTTGCTCAACTTCTTGGGCCCTTAAGCCTAGGTTCTGAGGGCCAAAAGCTGTTTCTGACCAAACATCGGGAGCGAATATTTGTTCGCGTACATTATGAAAAATGAAGCCCACTTGGGAGGCTAGTTGCCAAGAGGGAATATTGCTCGTATCGTGGCCGTCTATAAGTAAAGCGCCTTTTTGAGGACGCAGCAAACCATTGCTCATTTGAGCTAAAGTCGTTTTCCCCGCTCCGTTAGAACCGCAAAAAGCTACACAATCTGGCCCTTGCAAAGTCAGAGTAATATTGCTTAATGTCGGTTTCTTCCCGTCGTAACTAAAAGAAACGTCTTGCCAGCTTATAGTTAAGTCTGTAGCTAACGGGGCAGTATGTGCTTTTTCTGTTAAGTTTAAGTAGGCTATATCCTGTGGTGCAGGTCTCAATTTGCCATCCTCTATTGGCCAATTCTGGTGCAAAAAATCTATTGATTCAGCTTCGGTAACTGGCCAAGTGGTTATAGGTTGCTTTTTCTCTAAATTTAAGTCTTGCAATACTCTAGTCCAGGGGGCTTTGAGGCTACCTACATCGGGAAGTAAGTAAGGGCGACCGTCGCCAATAAGTTTGCCTTTGTCTAATTGCAACCAGCGTGGAAAAGAGGCAGCTTCTTCTAAACTTGAAGAAGCCCAAATTATCAGTCGCTGAGAAGAAGCTAATTTAAGCGTATAATCCAAAAGAGTTTGGCGTGCCTCATTGTCGAGAAAGGCTGCAGGTTCATCTAATAATAAAACACTGGGCTCCAAAATGAGCACAGAAGCTATGATTAGGCGCTGTTGCTGACCGCTGGAGAGTGACTGAGGATGGCATTCGGCCACATTTTGCAAATTGAAAGCTTGCAAAATACGCTCGGTGCGAGTGCGCATTTCTTCCGGGTCGACGCCCAAATTACCTAAGCTCCAGGCCACCTCTTCTTTCACTGTGGAGCAAATACCTGAGAGTTGGTAGTGCGGTTGTGAAGATATGTAACCTAGCTTGTGTAAACGCTCTTCAGGTGTGAGCTTTTTAAGTGGGTGGCCGTCAAGGTATAGCTCGCCTTTTATCTCTCCCTTTATTAAGTCGGGTATAAAGCCAGCTATAGCTTGTAAAAGTGTACTTTTCCCAGAGCCTGAAGCTCCAGTTAGAGCAATCAATTCTCCCGGGTGAGCCTGGAAGGAAATAGCTTCCAATATCGGTTTAGTACTAAGTTTAGGTGTAAAAGTAAAATCTTTAAGTTCTAGCATGTTAATTAACTTTTAGAATAATGGCTTAAGCAGAAGCAAAATGGTGGCAATTATTAAAGCCGCTTGCAAAAGGCGCTCCGGTAAAGAAGTGTGGGGACTGGTTAGGTAAGTACGCCGTTGGGCCGCTCCCAAACCGCGTGAGGTTAAAGTTAAGGCTGTTTGTTCCGCTTCATAGGCTGCAGTCAATACTAAAGGAGCGGCCAAAGGAAGAAGGCGAGCTATTTTTTGCCTGAGCGTGCCTCCCCAGGGCATAGCTCTGGCAGCTTGTATTTCTAACAATCGTTGGGCACGGTTGACCATTTGTGGCGCTACGTTGATAGCTGCCAAAACAGCGTAAGCAAATTTTGGAGGCACGCCTTTGGACTCTAGGCTGCGCATAAGTTCTTCTTGTTTAGTAGTAAAAAGCAATAACAGAGCTGCTTCGCACATAATTGTAATGCGCAAAGCTGTTTGGGCGGCCTGGCAAGCGGCTTGTATCGATAAATTTAAGTTGCCTATATCTCCTAGAGCAAGCTTGAAATCAGTTGGCCCCAGAAGTCCGTTAATTAAAATCATAGAGACAGACAGAGGAACGGCTGTTAGCAATAGAGTGCGACTAAAAGGCAAAGCAATACGGCCTAAGCAACTTAAAATTCCCAAGGCTAGCGCTAGCACAGGCAAATAAGCTAAGGGAGCGCAATGTACGTAGCCTTGGGCATCTTGCCAAGACAAGGTAAGGGGAAACGATAAAGCGGCGGCGGTAGCAAAAATGAACAGCACTTCTTTAGTTTCGGCCGTCAGCTTGTGCAAAAAACTGGTGCCTGGACGATAAAAACCGCGCGAAAGAGAAGCTGACGGCATGGTAGATAGAGGAGAATATGTGTCGCCCAGAACTTTCTGTTGCGGCTTAAATAAGTAGCCGGAAATAGCCATGCCGTTTAGGTTGACGCCGTTCTGAAAGCTGTTGCGCAAACGTGTGGGCATAGAGGCGAGTAATGATTGAACTATCAAGCAACTAATTAGCTTATCTACAGGATCTATAGTTAAACTTTGAGCTAAGCAAGCGTGCAAGGTGCTTAAGCCGGCTAAACGAAAAGCCGCTACCACCAGATCGGTACCGCCGCCGCTGCTTCCATGGAGCACATAGGCCGCTATGGGGGCCGAAGCCAAAGCCGCCGTCAAGCCCAAAATTAGGCCCATAAAAGACGCTAAGCTTAAATTTTGCATAAAGCCTTGGCGACTTAAGTAGCCTGCCACCAAGCCTACAAGCAAAGCTGGAGGCAAGAAGCATAGCCATATGGGACTATTGGCGGCAGCACTAATAAGCCCGCTGATTAAAGCTGTGGCTGCTCCGGCCAGCGGGCCGCCTAGACAAGCTGCCCAAATCGTTCCCAGCGAGTCCAGATATAATGGAATTTTTAGGGCTGAAGTTAGCCAACCTCCGGTGATATTTAGGGCGGCGGCTAAGGGAAGTAAGGCCCACGTTTTTGCATCTAGGCGCATAGGGGCGCTCTTTTCTCACTTTCAAGGCGGCCCCCTGCTATGTGCAATAATGGGGCAGGAGCACATGGAAAAGTCGTGAATGGCAAAAAACGAATGGATGGGATCTGGCAGCACAACAATTTGAATTATCAAAATAATATTCAAGATCAATTTAAAGCCCGAAAAGTAGCCTGCGGTAGAGGGCGTTATCTTTTAACTTATGAGACGGGAAGTGGGCCTACCGTAGTCCTTTTGCACGGTGCGGCCAGTTCTTGGTTAAGTTTTAAAAGTCAATATCGGCTCTTAGCTCCAAATTATCGATTAGTGGCTCCCAATTTGCGCGGTCACGGCGGTACGCCTTGGCACGAGACGGAGAAAATAGACGAATTTTATGATGATATTTGTGCTTGGTTTAAAGAAATGAATTTTGCCGAGCCCATTATCTTAATCGGCCATTCTTTGGGTGGATATCTTAGTGCCCGTTATGCCGCTGACAATCCTGACAAGGTGTCTCGTTTGGTTTTAATAAGTACGTGTGGAAGTTTCGAGCCAGGGGCGGTACTTTTTTTCTTAAAAACTTGTTGGGCTGGTGCCGATGCTGTGCACAAATTTTTCCCTTGGCTAGTTAATATTAGTTCCCAAATGGCTGGTTGCTTGTCGAAAGTGGTCTTTTCGCAGTGGAATTGCTGGGATGCTTATCCAAAAATACAGGCGCCTTCACTCATAATCTTTGGCACTTTCGATCCGCTTTTTAGCTTAAAGCAAGGATACCGCGTTAAGGAGCTAATTCCTGAAGCTGATCTAAAAATAGTCGCTTGCGGAGGTCATAATCCGCAAATTGATCATGGCGATGAAGTGGCTCAACTTATCAGCCAATTTTTGGAGCGTCAAAGATAGACAATTTGTGCTACCGATAATAAGGCTCTAAACTAAGAAGGCCCGACAATTCCTTTGCAAAGGAACTTCGGGTCTTCTTATTGTTGAACTAAAAAGTACTTAGGCCCTAAGCTAATGATTTCTTAAGTTCGTCGGGATTTAAGCCTTTAAGCTCATCATCAACGAAAATACCATTATGACGAACTAACTGATCGTCAAAATAGACATCTCCGCCGGGTTCTTGACAAAGTACCAAATCCCAATGAATGGAAGATTTGTTGCCGTTATTGGCAGCGTCGTAACAATTGCCTAAGGCTAAGTGGAGGCTACCTCTGATCTTTTCATCGAAAAGAGTATCGCCTATTGGTTTATCGACGAAAGGATTGAAGCCGAGAGAAAATTCACCAATATATCTGGCCCCTTCATCGATATCCAAAATGCGATTTAAATTTTCTGTGTCGGAAGAAGAAGCTTCTACTACTTTGCCTTCGTGGAAGGTCAAACGAATATTATCCATGCGGACGCCGCGGAAATTGGTAGGAGTATTGAAAGCAACGGTACCTTCTACCGAATATTTGTGGGGAGCCGAATAGCATTCGCCATCGGGAATGTTGCGGCGACCAAAATCGGGGACAGCCCCTATGTCTTTAATGGAAAAACGCAAATCCGTGCCGGGGCCGGTTAAGCGCACTTTGTCTGTACGTAACAGACGCTCTTTCAAAGGCTGAACGGCTATTTCCATAGCTTGATAGTTGGCTAAGCACACCTCGAAGAAATAATCTTCGAAAGCTTCGGTGGACATAAGAGCCAGCTGGGCCATAGCTGGATTGGGCCAGCGCATGACTACCCAACGAGTATGTTTGACGCGCTGCTCTAAATGGACTGGTTTTTGCCAGTATTTCTGATATATCTCCACATTTTGCGGAGGAGTGTCGGCTAAAGCGGCAGCGTTAGTCATACCGCGCATGGAAATGTAGCACTGAACATGTTTCATGCGCTCCAACTCCAGAGCGCCTATAGCTTGACAACGGGCTTTTACTTTTTCTGGATCGGGATCCAGAAGCAGTTGACGCATAATCGACTGGTTCTGAACATTAAAAATAGGCACACCTCCGGCTTGACAAATCTCTTCCGCCAAAACGGTCAGCATGGAAGTCGGAATTTCCGTTGCTTCCACAAGAACATTGTCTCCAGGCTCGACTCGGCAAGAATGGTGAACCAAGGTTTGAGCTAATTTTTTATAGCGAGGATCCAACATAAACGAAACCCCTTTCAAAAAATAAAAATCGGCATCAATTTGGGAAAAAAAATGTTTAATTCCTGCTCTTAGGTATTGAGTGAGACAGACTGATATGCTTTTTTGGATATATCCCAAGGGGGATAATGCGTTTTTTCGGAGAATGAAAGGGGGGAGGCGTTGCGCCGCTTTCAATTGCTTAGAACGTGGCCGCATACCTTTTTTCTCTGCGTATATCTACCCGCGATTTTGCGGTTGCGAAATAGCTATGTACTTAAAATAGTATATGTGTGTGGTCGCTTGGTAGCGGTGCAGAGAGAATTTTTGAGGCCTTGGGGGGGCGATTTTCTTGTGGCTTACATGCCAACATATAAGAAAGAGTTAGGAGTAGTTATGGTGGCTCGGTTGCCTTTCTTACTAACGATAGTTCACGGCGGAACAGTTTTGCCTCGTGAGTTGACTACGCGTTTGGCCTTGACCCCTGCTGACATTTTTTTCGATTCCGATCCTTGGACGCGTGAGATATTCGCTTTCGGCGAGTCGGTACAGGGACGCTTAGAGGCTGAAGTCGCTCGGGCTGTTATTGATATGGATCAAGACCCGAGTTTGAAACCTCCTAAAGTTGACGATGGAGTAGTTCGCTTAGTTACTCGCTACAACAGACCGGTTTGGCGTGAAGGTTGTCAGCCTACAGCTGATGATGTAAATCGTCTCATAGATAGATATCATCGCAATTACCACGAGATCCTAGAGCGTGTGGCTTCTCGCGGTGGCGTACGTTTGGGCATAGATTGCCATTCTATGGCTCCAGTGGGAGCTCCCCGCGACTCCGATTGTGGTAGCATTAGGCCTCTTTTTTGCATTGGCAATATGGGCGACTCTAATGCTGAGGGCACTTCTCTTTCTTGCCCTACAGCTGTGGCCCACAAATTAGCTGAAGTTTTGCGTGAAGAATTTGCCGATGTTCCGCTCAAAGAGGGACAACAGCTGGTGTGCTTCAACAATCCTTCTTCAGGTGGATACATTCTTAAACGTCATTGTGCCGATTGTGACGGTCATGGCACGCCTTGGATCCAATTTACTATCAATCGCTCTTTAGTTTTGCCCAACGAGCCGGAAGATCCATCTTCTTTAGAGGATGCGCCTGATTCAGACCGTGAAGTGATCGGCAAATTGCGCTTACGTTTATTGGGCGTTCTCAAGAAATTTGCTGATAAATTAGCCCAGGCTTAGTTTTTAGCGTCTCTGTCCCAATATTCCCCGAGGGAGTATTGGGGGTCGGGGGCGTTTTTTTGCTTTTTAGGAGAAAAATACCGTATGGGAGCTGTCTTTGAGTGTATACCCAATG
>ERZ808242.882-NODE-882-length-19477-cov-3.969004_pt1 | contig 19477 bp, 17 predicted proteins | sample MGYA00521244_ERZ808242 | MGnify/ENA primary metagenome ERZ808242 (study PRJEB31516, sample SAMN03275573) | gut metagenome | biome: mammalia-associated habitat; material: feces | host: Papio cynocephalus | place: Kenya | collected 2012-07-27 ... | reverse complement strand
CTAGCGTCTTGGCTCCCCTGTCGGGGGGAGCTGCCGAAGGCTGAGGGGGCAGCGCAAGCGGTATACTTTGCTATGAACATATCACGCGTATTTGGTGATACCCGCTCCTAGCGATACCATTGAATACATATCGCAAAAGAAAGAATCTCTAGTGAATAACCCTCTTCCTTTGGAAGGGGGGCAGGGGGGATAGCTCGCACTAGCGATATGAATGAATGAGCCTCCATTGGTATTGGCGTTTAGCAATAGCGATAAAGGTTCTGTAGCAGTGACATGGTCAGCCACACATAGTGACGAAACGTGTATTTCAAGGTTCTGTAGGGATGGCACGGTCAGTGTAACATAGAGATGAAATGTACATCATAAGGTTCTGCAGCGATGGTATGGTTAGAGGCACATAGAGATACTATGTGTATGCAAAGGTTCTGGTGCGGAGGAAATTGGTAGATTTCCAAAAGCACGAGAACCCTAAGAACCCTAAGAACCCTAAGAACCTTGAGAACCTTGAGAACCCTATTAACAATTAATATACAAAAACGGTGACATAGTTATGAAACGAGTGATTTTATCCGGTGGTGGCACCGGTGGACATATATATCCGGCAATTACCATTGCCAGAGAACTTTCCAAGTTGGACGATGTGGAATTTCTATTCGTAGGAACGCCTCACGGCATGGAATCCCGCATCATTCCCGAAGAAGGATTTGCCTTTGCTTCCTTGGAAGCGGCAGGTCTGAAACGACGACTCACATTGGAAAATGTGAAAATTTTAGTGAAAACGGCCAGCAGTTTGTTCACGGCCCGAAAGATTCTGAAAGACTTCAAGCCCGATGTGGTGATTGGTACCGGTGGCTACGTGTGCGGCCCGATTCTACTGGCGGCGGCGCTGTCCCACATTCCCACGTTGATTCAGGAACAGAACGTCATCCCTGGGGTAACCAATAAGATTCTGTCCCGCTTTGTGGACAAGATTGCCTTAGGATACGAAGCAGCCCAGCCCCGTTTCCCGCACCCAGAGAAATGCATCTACACCGGAAACCCCATTCGCCCGGACATCCTTTCGGCGAAACGAAAAGAAGCCAGAGAGGCTTTGGGATTGACCGATGACGACTTCATGGTCCTCATCACCGGTGGCAGCCGAGGGGCTCGCACCATCAATACCGCCATGATTGGTGTACACCAGCATTTCAAAGACCAGAAACACCTTTGCCTGTACCATGTGACCGGTTCTTTGGAATACGACAAAGTGATGAAAGCCCTGGACGCTGACAAAGACGGCCATTACGGCAGCGCCAGCCGGATTATCAAGTACGAATACCACATGCCAAAAGCCCTGGCGGCCGCCGACCTGATTCTCTGCCGCGCCGGTGCCATCAGCCTGGCCGAACTGGCTGCTCGTGGCCTTCCGTCCATCCTGATTCCGTACCCCTACGCTGCCGAAGACCACCAGACCTTCAACGCTCGCGTCTTCGTAGCCGCTGGGGCCGCGAAAATGATTGTAGATAAATACGTCACCGATAAAGAACTGATTCAAGACATTGAAGAACTGAAAAACCACCCGGACACCCTGCAATCCATGGCCCAAGCGGCCGAAACCTTAGGGAAACCACAGGCGGGACAAGATATAGCGAAATTGGCGTTGTCGCTGGTTCGGAAGTGATTGGTGACTAGTGACTGGTAGCTAGGGATTAGTAGCTAGGCCCTGGGATTGGGGGTTTGGCCCGTGTCCGTTACTTTCACTTTTCATGTAAAATATAGAGAAAAAGGTTAAAAGGGTTAAAAAGGTTAAAAAGGGGTATAACACTAGCATTCTTACCGCTATTTTTTAGCGGTAACGCGAAATATGCCACTTATTATTTACTTCTCCAGCGTCTTGGCTCCCCTGTCGGGGGAGCTGCCGAAGGCTGAGGGGGCAGCGCAAGCGGTATACTTCGCTATGAACATATCACGCGTATTCGGTGCTGCCTGCTCCTAGCGATACCATTGAAAATATGTCGCAAAAGAAAGAATCTCTAGCGATAGCCCTCTTCCTATGGAAGGGGGGCAGGGGGGATAGCTCCCACTAGCGGTATTACTTCTATCGTCGAAATGACGTCTGCGGCAAGAGGCATGTTCAATAAACCTTTAGAACCCTAAGAACCCTAAACAACCTATCATAAAAAGGGGTATTGGGGCGCTTCCAAATATTGTGCGCCCCTAAGTAAGTTTACACCGCTGTCTCGGCTCCCCTGTCGGGGGAGCTGCCGAAGGCTGAGGGGGCAGCGCTAGCGGTATAAAACGCTTACGGTACGACAATCCGTTGCGGGACTAATACCACTACGCACTACGCACCACGCATTACGCACTATTAAAATTTACAAGGAGGATCCTGCTATGGATTTGAATAAATATCATCGATTTCACTTTGTAGGAATTGGTGGCATGGGCATGAGAGCCTTGGCAAAAATTCTGCTAGACAAAGGGTATGACGTGTCTGGCTCTGATATGAATGATTCTCCTTTTTTAGAAGATTTCCGTAAAAAAGGAGCCCATGTTTTCATCGGCCATGAGGCGAGCCATGTGAAAGGGGCGGATTGTCTCATTATTTCCTCCGCCATTTCCGACGACAACCCGGAATTGTTGGAAGCCAGAAAGGAAAATATCCCAGTATTCCATCGCTCCGATGTGCTGGCTGCTATGTTCCAGTGGGGGAAAGGCATCGCTGTAGCCGGGGCCCATGGGAAATCCACCACCTCTGCTATGGTTGGACAGATTTTCTATGAAGCCAAGAAAGACCCCACCATCGTACTGGGCGCCGCTGCCGATTACATTCACGGCAATTCCGTCTTGGGTCACGGCGATTATGTCATTGCCGAAGCCGATGAAAGCGATGGCTCTTTCTTGAAGTTCTCCACTTTCCTTACGGTGGTGACCAATATCGAGGACGACCATTTGGATCACTATGGCACGGTGGAAAATATTCGCAAAGCCTTTGTGGAATTCATCAGCCATATTTCCTATACCGACGGCGCGGCCATTCTTTGCATCGACAGCGATGGGGTGAAAGCCATTCTGCCTCAGGTGACACAGCCGGTCATCACCTATGGATTTGACAAAACCGCCGATTACCAGGCAGCCAATAAACGGTATGAAAACAAGCACCTGTTCTTCGATGTACTCCACAAAGGGGAAAACCTGGGCACCATCGAACTGCAGATTCCAGGAACCCACAACATTCGCGACGCTTTGGGCGCTGTGGTGGCTGGGCTCTATTGTGGTATTTCCTTTGGTACCATCCAACAGGCATTGTCCCGTTTCGTAGGAGTGAAGCGCCGGTTTGAAACCAAATCCAGAGAGAATGATCTCTGGGTGGTGGACGACTATGCGCACCATCCGACAGAAATCGAAGCGACCCTCAGGGCCGCTCGCGAAACCGGGGACCATCGCATCATTTGTGCGTTCCAGCCTCACCGCTACTCCCGCACCCAGCTGTTGCAGCAGGAATTTGCGGAAGCCTTCGACGATGCGGATGTGCTTTTCTTTACCGACATCTATGCGGCCAGCGAAGAACCGATTCCTGGCGTGGATGGACACCTGATTCCTTCCTTGGTGGCGAAACGAAATCCCCAGAAAGAGATCCATTATGTGGAAAATATTCACGAAATGGCAAAAGCTCTATATGATTTTGTCAAGCCAGGTGATATGATAATAACCATGGGAGCGGGCAGTATTTTCCGCTCCGGTGAAGAATTGATTCAAATGGTAAAGGAAAAAGGGATAAACAAGTGATTACAAAAGACAGTAAAATCGTAGTCCTCATGGGTGGCCCTTCTACAGAAGCAGAGGTTTCTAGAAATACAGGGACCGCCATTACGGAAGCCTTGTCTTCTATTGGCTACTCGGTGACACCGATGGAATACGACCCACATCACGTGGTAGAAAATCTGAAAACCTTAGGGGCTGATGCAGTATTTATCGCCCTTCATGGGAAATATGGGGAAGATGGGACCGTGCAGAGCGTGTTGGAATTGGCTGAAATCCCATACACCGGTTCTGGGGTGACATCCAGCGCCATCACCATGGACAAAATCATGACCAGCCACTTCTTTAAGCAGGCTAACCTGCCCATGGCAGATTCTAAGCCCTACTATCTGAAAGATGGAAAAGAAGCGGTGAAAGCGGATATTCTGTCCCATTTCACGTTCCCTGTGGTACTGAAGCCCGCTTGCGAAGGCTCCACCATTGGGATTGAAATTGTCAGAAAAGAAGACGACCTGGAAGGCGCCATTGATCGGGTGTTCCACGTGGAACCTCGTATCCTGGCCGAAGCCTATCTGGCAGGCGACGAATTTACCGTGTCCGTCCTGGACGGTAAAGCTCTCCCAGTGATTCAGATTTGCCCCCATTCCGGGCAGTATGACTATCATTCGAAATACACCAAAGGCGCCACCGATTACATCGTACCGGCACCGATTTCGGAAGAACTGACCCAGGAAATGAGCCGCCTAGCCGAACAGGGCTATCGCATGGCCGAATGTGCCGGCGTGGTCCGCTTCGACTTCAAGACCGATGCAGCAGGGAAACCGTTCATTCTGGAAGCCAACTCCATCCCCGGCATGACTGCCACCAGCCTGGTACCGAAAGCAGCCGCTGCCGCCGGCATGGACTTCCCGACCCTTTGCGAAAAAATCCTCCTTGAAGCAGGATTGAATAAAGTGTAAAAAGGCAATGAGGAATTAGAAATTAGGAATGAGGAATGGTGGATAGGGCGCCTCAAATTATAAAGCGCCCCGGATTTATATAAGGTTATTATTCTGCTGACTTGCTGTGTTTCACAGTGAGAAGATAGGGCTTGCGAAAAGGTTAAAAGGGTTATAAAAGGTTATGAAACTCACGAAATCACATAACCCTTTATAACCTGTATACCCTGGATTGTAGCGGTATGCCATTATGTTTGATATCGAACATGGCAGAACAATAACCTTTATAAAAAGATAATTGTTCTACGAACTTGCTATATCTCATCATGAGAAGATAGGGCTTGTCAAAAGGTTATACAGGTCATGAAACTCACGAAATCACATAACCTTTTATAACCCTATATAACCTTGAATGTATCGGTATATACTATTATGTTTGATATCGAACATGGCAGAACAATAACCTTTTATTCCTTATGTCTTATTGCTTTTACAAGTTTTACAGGAATCATGATTTATGGATAATTTCAAAAGCTTCAACGAATTTCGAAGGGAACAGCATGCGGGGAAGCTTCCTGAGGAAAAACAGGAAAAAATCAACCAGGAGCCTTTGCCGGAAGAACCACCGGAGGAAATTCCGGAAGAGCCTGCGGAAGTGCATCACAAAAAGAAACACCATGCCATCCATCGGGGGAAAGCCTACCTGGCTGGTGCAGCAGGGGTAGTAGTCCTTCTGGTCTTGGCGCTTCTCTTTTTGCCCATTCCGCTGGGCTATATCCTTTTGACTGGAACGGATACGTTGACCTTGTCGGACGTTCTCTTTGAAGGACGGATTTCCCAGCCGGTCAATGTGCTGCAAATCAGCAGCAGCGAATTGGAAGAACGGCTCAGCCACGATATTCGTGTGGCCCACGTGACGGTGACCCGGCATTTCCCTTTCGAGCTGGAAGTGAACGTAGAAGACCGAGTGCCCTTGGCGGTGATTCAAGGAGAAATGAGCTATGCATTCATTGACAAAGAAGGCATGGTGATTGATTCCGTGCAGGCCATTCGCAAAACCGATGTCCCTATGATCACAGGAAAACGACTGGGCAATCTGCTCCTGGGGGATCGTATTTCTCAGCCAGATATCGACAAAGCCCTGGATTTTCTGAATCATCTCTCTCCGGAAGGTCGCAAAGCCTTTTCGGAAGTGAATTTGGGAAATGAAGATAACATCCGGGCTTACACCCGCGATGGGGTCACCGTTCGGTTAGGTGATGGCAGTGACATGGCCCAGCAGGCTGAACTGGCAGAAAACATGGTGGGTGACGTGAAAGCCCGCGGTCTTTCTGTAGAATATGTGGATGCCAATCTGGCCTCTCCCTTCATTAAACTGAAAAAATAAAATTTTTTGCATTTTTTATCAAATTGTCTCATGGAAACTGTAGCGAAGTTGCCGAAAGTATTGTACAATGTAAGATATGATATATAGAAATAGGGATGTATATACTTAGTCAACTATACATGATCATAACGCCCTAAAGGAGGAGCAAAACATGGAACAGTCCGAAATGGCAAATATTAAAGTTATTGGTGTAGGTGGCGGCGGAAATAACGCAGTAGACCGCATGATTGATGCAGAAGTCAAAGGAGTCGAATTCTTTGCTGTCAATACAGAAACCCAGGTTCTGAACAAATCCAAAGTAGAAGAAGACCACAGAATCCAGATCGGCGAAAAGCTGACCAAAGGTCTCGGCGCAGGCGCTAGACCGGAAGTGGGCGAACAGGCTGCAGAAGAATCCAAAGAAGACCTGACCAAAGCACTGACCGGCGCTGACATGGTATTCGTTACCGCTGGTATGGGCGGCGGCACTGGTACAGGCGCTGCTCCGGTCGCTGCACAGTGCGCTAGAGAACTGGGCGCTCTGACCATCGCTGTGGTGACTAAACCATTTTCCTTTGAAGGAAAAGTCAGAGCGAAAAATGCCGCTGAAGGGATTGAACGTCTGAAAAACAGCGTCGATGCCATTCTGGTGGTACCGAATGATAAATTGATGGGAATCATTGATAAAAAGACTTCCATTAAAGACGCTTTCAAGACCGCTGATGACGTACTTCGTCAGGGCATTCAGGGCATTTCCGATTTGATTACCGTTCCTGGCATTATCAACCTGGACTTCGCCGATGTACGTACCATCATGAGCGACCAGGGCGAAGCTCTCATGGGTATCGGTATCGGCAGCGGCGACAACCGTGCCGCTGATGCCGCAACTATGGCCATCAACAGCCCGCTGTTGGAACGCAGCATTGACGGTGCCAAAGGCATCATTATCAACATCACCGGCAACGAAGACCTGGGCCTCTTTGAAATCAACGAAGCATCCCAGATCATCACCGAAGCCGCTGACCCAGATGCAAACATCATTTGGGGTACTTCGGTAGATCCGTCTCTTGACAACGACACCGTAAAAATCACTGTCATCGCTACTGGCTTTGGGGATAAGAAAAAGACACCAACCCAGACATCCACAACCAGCCGATTCAGCAACACCGTTCGTCCGACCACAGGTATTGCGGTTCCTGAATTCCTTAGAAAATAATTCACAACCGGAAAGCCACACCGCAACTCGCAGTGTGGCTTTTTCCATAAGTAGTGCTATCTAGGATAGGGAAATGTATCAGGCCATTGATTTTCTGGTGACTAGTGACTGGTGACTGGGGACTAGCTTTTCCATTTCCACTCACCCTAATTAGTAGCTAGGGATTAGTAGCTAGGCCCTAGGAATTTGGGGGGATGGAAGCGGAAGTAGCATTAGCGTTTATCGGCACATTTGAGGAACCTGAGCATCCTTAGCAATCTGAGAAACTTGAGTAACCTCTGACTACAGGCGGAATCATACTTACTGATCCAATTCCTTAACTTACCTGCATTAATTAAAGGAGAATTCCTATGAAATGTCCATTTTGCAGCAGCACCGATACGAAGGTGACCGACTCCAGAGATACCGATGATGGCGCATCGATTCGCCGCCGGCGGCAGTGCCTGTCCTGCGGACGACGTTTCACCACCTATGAAACCGTAGAAACCACACCACTCCGGGTGATCAAGAAAAATGGGACCCGGGAAATGTTTGACCGGAATAAACTGCGCAGTGGATTGGTGAGGGCTTGTGAAAAAAGAAATATCACCACCTCCCAAATCGAAGACATTGTCAATCACATCGAGCGGACCATCCGAAATGACCTGAAGCAGGAAGTTTCCAGCGAACGGATTGGTAACTTGGTGATGGACGAACTGCGCCAGTTGGACCAGGTGGCCTATGTGCGTTTTGCGTCGGTGTATCGAGAATTTAAAGATATTGGAAGTTTCATGAACGAATTGAAGACCTTGATGGGCCATTCCAAATCGATTGAACATAAAGGAAACCATGATGAATAAAGAAACCATAGCGTCTTGCTTCGCTGCCCATGCAGAAGCTTTAGAAAAGACGAAAGCTCTATTTCCTGTCATTTACGAAATGGCAACCACTTGTTATGACGCTCTCCAAGCGGGGCACAAGATTCTGATTTGCGGCAACGGTGGTAGTGCTGCCGATGCCCAGCATATCGCAGCCGAACTGGTAGGAAGATACCACAACGAACGAATTTCCCTGCCATCCATCGCTCTCACTACAGACACCTCCATTTTGACCGCCGTAGGCAATGACTATGCCTTTGACCGTATCTTTGCTCGCCAGGTAGAAGGACTGGGCCAGGCAGGGGATGTGCTTTGGGGGATTTCCACCAGTGGTAACAGTGCCAACGTGAATGAAGCACTGAAAGTGGCTAAAGAAAAAGGCATGAAAACCATCGGTTCTACAGGGAAAACAGGAGGCACCATGGTGTCTCTCTGCGACACCGCATTGGTGATTCCTTCCGACGTGACCGCCCGCATTCAGGAAATGCACATGCTGTGTGCCCACATCATCTGCCAGCTCATTGACGACATGGAGTGGAAAGCATGAAAGACCATGCAGTGAAAGCGGTTTTCTTTGACCGCGATGGGGTGCTCAACCGCGATGACGGATATGTGCATGACAAAGAGCACTTTCACTGGATCGAAGGGGCCAGAGAAGCCATAGCCAGACTTTCCCAAGAAGGCTGGCTTTTGTTCGTGGTGACCAACCAGAGCGGCATCGCCCGGGGCTACTATACCGAAGAAGACGTGCAGCAGCTCCACCGAGAAATCAATGAAGAACTGGCTACTTATGGTGGGCACATCACCGAATTTTTCTACTGTCCCCATCTGCCCGGTGCCAAAGTCAAGAAATACGACCAAATGTGCCACTGCCGGAAACCAGAACCAGGGATGATTCTCAAGGCCCTGGAGAAATACCACATCCCCAAAGACCGAGCCATCCTCTTCGGTGACGGACAAAGAGACGTAGAAGCCGCCCAAAGAGCGGGCATCCGAGGCGTACTCTACACCGGTGGGAACTTGGATGAATTTGTGAGGGCACATCTGATAAACGGTAGATGTTAGAATTAGTGGCGACCTATAGTTTATGAAGGTTATTGTTTCGTATGTTCCATAGCAGACAATAGTTTTTATACCAATGGAGTCTAGGTTATTAAGGGTTATAAAGGGGTATGTGATTTTGTTAGATGCATAACCTATTCATAACCTTTTTAACCTTTTGACAAGCCATATTCTTGCATGGTAAAACATAACAAATCAGCACAATAATAACCTTTTATATGATGCGGTATTATATCATTTGCTGCATTTCTCTATTATTTCAATACAGGATACAACTATGGAAGAAATTACCAGTCGTAACAATAAATGGATCAAACGGGCGTTGCAGCTGAAGCAGAAAAAGTTCAGAGACCGCTATGGGATGTTTCTCATGGAAGGACTCCGCAGCACGGAAGATGCGATTCATCAGGACATCAGAGATTGTGTCTGCCTGATTCAAAAAGACCAGCTGGCCAATGAACGGGTACAGGCCATGGTGGAAGCAGGGAAGGCACTCCATTGGCTCTTCCTTTCCCCCGATGACGCATTGATGAAGCTTCTGTCAGGCACCGAGCACGGCCAGGGGATTATTCTGCTGGTGAAAAAGAAAACCTATGACAAAGACACCCTTCTGACAAAGAAAGAAGGATTTTTTGTGGTATTGGACTCCGTGCAGGACCCAGGAAATATGGGGACCATTCTTCGTACCGCCGCTGCCGCAGGAGTGGATGCGGTGCTCCTCACCAAAGGCTGCACCGATGTGTATGCCGAAAAAGCAGTGCGAAGCTCCATGGGAAGCATCCTCCGCATTCCAGTCTATGAAAATATCGATATTTCCTTCTTGACCAAATGGAAACAGCAATCAGGCCTTCCCCTCTATGGCACCGCCTTGGAACAGGCCCGGCCCTATAAAGAAATTGGAACCATTCAGAAGGGGATCTTCATGTTTGGCAACGAAGGCAACGGCATCTCTCAAGAACTGCTGGCCCTGGCGGACCAGAACCTGTACATCCCTCTAGCCGGCACAGTGGAATCCCTCAACGTCTCCATCGCCTGCGGCATCATCCTGTTCCATTTTATGGGATAATGGTGACTCGTGACTAGTGACTGGTGACTCGGAATTAAGAAATATGGCTCTACCCGTAATCGTCATTTCGACCGACGGGATTTGTGCGTAATGACGCAGTAGGGGAGTTCGGTACGATGTTGGACAAAAGTGGAGAAATCTCAAAGCAGTAGCGGTAAACGATACAGCTGACGCATATCGTTATGGTCTATTCTGAAAGTAAACGCTTTTTGCCTCCAAAGCTATATAAAAAATTTATGATTCACCCCATTGTCAAAAATTTGGCTATAGGGTAAACTTGTGATACAACGTGTATATAATTACATGATTATTGATAGAAATACATTTGGTAACTGGTGGACTGGTGACTGGAAATAGGAAAACACTCATTCCAAATACCAGTCACCCGTCACGAGTCACCAGTCACCTATTTAGTTTTTGTCCCTTCAATGACGAACTATTATTTTCGGAGGAGTGGCTACATGAAAAAAGAAGATTCCCAGTTTTACCTGGTGGATTTACAAATATTGCCAGAAGCCATCAAAAAGGCCATCAAAGTGAAAGAAATGCTGAAAGATGGGACTTGTGGTAACATCAATGAAGCGGTGCAGAAAGTAAAAATGAGCAGAAGTGCCTACTACAAGTACAAAGACCATGTAGCACCTGCTTTTGATGCAGAACAAGATAGAATTGTCGTCCTATTTGTTATCATGTCTGATGATTTCCCTGTATTTAACAAAGTGATGCGCCGCATTGGAAAAGATAAAAATACCATTTTGTCATTCAATCGGACCGCCGCCTCCAGCAAGACCGTGGCAGTGACCATCACATTGAAAACAGAAGAATCGTTGGTCAATTTACAATACATGAAAGAGGCACTTGGTGCCATGAAAGGCGTTCAGTCAGTCACCTTTGGTGCGGGAGGGGATTTGTGATGAAAAAGATTCAGATTGCACTTCTTGGATTCGGAACCGTCGGAAGCGGTGTGGCCGAAACCATCAAAAGAAATAGCCGGATGATGGAAGAAGAATTGGACTGCCAGCTGGAGATCACCCATGTGCTGGTTCGTCATCCAGACAAGTACAAAAATTTGGACATTCTCCAAGGCGTCGATGTGACCGATTCCTTCGACCACATCATCAATGACCCGGATGTGGGCATTGTGGTGGAAGTGATGGGCGGCATTCACCCTGCCAAAGAATATATTTTCGATGCCCTGAACCATCAGAAAAACGTGGTCAGTGCCAACAAAGATTTAGTGGCCCTTTTTGGACCGGAAATCATGAATACCGCCGTGGCGAATAAAGTCAATTTTAGTTGCGAAGCCAGCGTAGGCGGCGGGATTCCGATTCTTCGTCCGCTCCATGATTCCCTGGCAGCTAACGAAATCGAAAGCATCGTAGGCATTGTGAACGGAACCACCAATTTCATTCTGTCCAGCATGGACGAAGAAGGCATGAGCTATTCCGATGCGCTCCGTCTGGCACAGAAAAAAGGCTTTGCTGAAGCAGACCCCACCAATGACGTGTGCGGCTACGATGCGGCCAGAAAGCTGGCCATCCTGGCTTCCATTGGCTTCCGTGCCAACGTCACCTTTGACGACGTACTGGTAGAAGGAATTGAAAAAATTTCCCAGAAAGACGTACAGTATGCCAGCGAAATGGGATACACCATCAAACTGCTGGCCGTAGGCACTCGCCAGGAAAACGGCATTGCCCTCAACGTATACCCAGCCTTCGTTCCCAGAACCCATCCGCTGGCTTCCGTCAAAGGGTCCTACAACGCCATTTATGTAACAGGAAATATCGTAGACGACGTCATGTTCTATGGCCGCGGCGCCGGTTCCCTTCCGACCGCCAGTGCGGTTATGGCAGATGTGATTAGCACCGCCAAGCACATCATGAACCATTCCACCGGAACCGGCATGATGCTCACAGAAACCAAGCGAATTCCGTTCTACTCCTCTTTGAAACTGAAGAACTCCTACTATTTCCGCCTCATCGTAGACGACGTGACCGGCGTTCTGTCTCAGATTGCCTCTGCCTATGCAGACAACGACATCAGTATCAAAGAAGTGGTGCAGAAGAGCCGCATCGAAGACGCTGCCGAACTGATGATTATCACCCAGGATACACCAAGAGAAAATATCATTCATGTAGAAAAGGCCCTGCAGGTTCTTCCCTGCATGCGCCAGGTTGCCAATATCGTGAGGGTCATGGAAGATGATAGAGAATAAAACATACATCGTCCGCGTACCGGCCACCACAGCTAATATCGGCAGCGGATTTGATACCTTAGGCATGTCCTTGGGACTATACAACGTGGTCCAGTTCGTTCCCGAAGAAGGCAGAAAACTGGTGGATACAGACATCCGTGCCGAAGGAGAAGGAGCCGACCAGATCACCACCGGCATGGACAACATGATTATCCACGCCATGGCAGAAACAGCCAAAAAAGCAGGCCATGAAATCCCTGGGGGACATATGTACCTCATCAACCGCATCCCCTTCGCCAGAGGTCTAGGCAGCAGCTCCGCTGCGCTGGCATCGGGGGTCTTTCTTGCCAACCTGCTCATGGGCGAACCGTTCGATAGAACAGACATCTTAAACATCACCGCCGACATGGAAGGTCATCCGGACAACGCCGCCCCAGCCATCTTAGGGGGCTTCTGCATGGCCCTTCTGAAAGAAGGAAAAGTTACCGCTGAAAGCATCGACATTCCCTCCCATTGGAAAGCCGTGGTAACCATTCCAGAATTTGAACTTCACACAGAAAAAGCCAGAGCCGTCCTTCCGGCCACCTATAGCCGCAGTGATGCAGTGCATAACATCGGTGCTGTATCCTTCCTAATGGCGGCCTTCATGTACCAGAAACCAGAATACCTGAAATTTGGTCTCGATGACTGCATCCACGTGCCGTACCGCCTGGATCTGATTCCAGGAGCAAGACAAGTCATCGCCAACGCCACCTACGCCGGTGCCTACGGCGCCACCATCAGCGGCTCTGGTCCCACCATCATCGCCTTTGCACCAGCCGAAAAAGCCGATGTGGTAGGAAAAGCCATGGTAGAAGGATTTAACTCCGCTAAGATTGCAGCCAGATACCTGATTCTCGACTTTGATCAGAATGGTATCATGAGCGTATAGAGTCATATATGTGCAAGAAGAGTGTAGATATGTATCGTATCTACACTCTTTTTATATGTTTTGTCTGTCCTTCACTATGCATCGTCTCGCGTGATACGGAAAAGTCACAGATACGGGAATGTACGTAACAAGCCTAAGGTTGCAGATGGAGACTCCCTGTGGTAGAATCAGTTTAACACTATAATTATTCACTTAAATAAAGAAATAAAGGAGAATGGAAATGGCAGAGGAAAAGGGAAGTCTAAAACGGACGCTTGGCATGCGAGAAGCGGTGACCATCACGGTGGGGACGGTCATTGGTGTGGGGCTTTTTACAACAGGTTCACAAATTGTGGGAAGTATGGGTGCTTCTGTAGTATTAGCCACATTTTTAGCCATGATCATTAGTATTTATCCAGCCTGGTTGTATGGTGAAATGGGCGCTTCTCTGCCTTTTGCCGGTGGGACCTACAAATATGCCAAGCTGGGCTTAGGCTCATCGGCGGGATTCCTGGCAGGCTGGAATTTCGTGGCTTCTCTCATTGCTGTCACATCTGGGGAGGCACTGGCTTTTTCTTTTTACTTCAAGACCTTTTTCCGCGCGTTTGGCATCGAACTGCCCCTAGATGATGTCACGTTGGCAATGATCCCGATTGTTTTGTTCATTGTGACCAATATCTATGGCACAGGCATTACAGGCCGGCTGCAGAATGGATTTATGTATTTCTTCTGGGGCGTAGCACTCATATGGGGTATTTCCATGTTTCCCCATATCCAGATGCCCAATTATGTAGTGCTGCCAGAAGCACTGAAAGAGGTAAGTGCCTGGGGATTCATCGGCATGGTATCTATGATTTGGTGGTGCTTTGCTGGATTTGAAACTTGCTGTGCTATGGGAGAGGAAATCAAATATCCAGAAATCAATATCCCACGGGCATTGAAACTGTCTCCGTTCATTGTTTTCATCGTCAATGCGATTTTCCAATGGCTTCTGGTAGGAATCACTCCTACGGAAGCCCTTCCACAGTTGGCAGAAGCAGATGCCCCCTTTGCTATGGCCATGGAAACCGCTGGTATTTTGGGATTGCCGCTGGCCCTCTTAGCTATGGGTATTGCTTTGGGCGGTGATTTTTCTACTTTGAACTCCAGCATTGCGGTGCCACCAAGATATTTATTCTCCATGGCAAGAGAAGGTGCACTTCCGAAAGTATTTGCCAAACTGCATCCTACCTATGGCACACCGTGGGTCGCCATTCTTGTACTGGGAATCCTCTCTTTGATTTTGGTGAAATATCCGATTACCTTCGTCGCTTCAGTCAGTCTCTTTGCTGACCTGTTTTATTATATTATCGGGATTGCTGCCGCTTGGGCTTTACGAAAAAAGCATCCGGAATTAAAGCGTCCGTTCAAAGCACCGGCAATGGCAGTTGGTGTGCCAATCAGTATGATTATCTATTTCATTATGCTGACCCAGTTGGACATGGATGCCATTATCTACGGGGTGATTTGGTGTGTAGTCGGTCTTGTCATTTATGGGTTCTGCCGGAAAACATATGGAGATACAGATTTGAAAATCGAAGATGTTTCAGCTGCTTGTGAGGTGCCCAGTGCTTCTGAAAAAGCGGCTATGGATAAAGACTATACATTGTGGAAGAAAATTACCATGGTATTTTTCATTATTTCCATTCTGCTTTATGTGATTCCGCTGTTATAACTTTTTTGTTAAAAGGATAGAGAGGAAATTTAAAATTTTCGGCTCTATCTTTTTTTAGCAAGGAATGTAAGATCATTGGGATACATAATCAGATTGGATTCATAACGTTGGGGTGGTACTGGAAAATAGCCAAATAGAAAAGACTTCTAAAGTACTTTAAATACTTTAGAAGTCTTTTCTATTTGGCTATTTCTTTTTAGGAATGGTTGGCTTTTGTCCTAAATGCAATTCTACAATTCTTCTAGGACGTCCGCATTGCATGGGGGATGTGGTACCTATTTCTTTGCAGCATCCACAATCCATAAGCTTTAATATGATGCGGTTCATAGTTCGATTACGAATACCACAGGCATCAGCTAGTTCGGTGGCAGTGAATGTATTTCTATGTTCCTTTAAGCTCAATTGTGAAATTGCTTTCAGGTGTTGATAATTTATATTGATCAACTTTGCGAGTTCATATAGGTGCTTGTCAGATTCTTTTAATGGAGCATTGCTACCACTATGTATAGGGCCAATTAAGCTTTCTCGATCGCCTAGGAAGAAAGCACAGTTTCCACCGTTTCTTTCAGCAAATTGTAGTGCTTTTTGCGACCTTATTTTGGCTTCCAGGATAATATCACTGGTACCAAAACCAACAGATATAGTCAAATTTGTACATTCATAGATTCTACGTAGCAAATCCAACCTGGTAAATTGATGAGTTAGCGCTTTTAGTGCATTATTAGTTGTAATGATAACAAAGGTATCATCACCGGTCCGAAAACAAGCACCTTTTTGTTTGAAGCAGAACTCATTGATTAGGTTATTAGCAGTAATAAACCCTTTTTCATACTGTGGAAAGGTTTTTACTCCTAAGTTAACTGGATCTGGTAAATCTATGCGAATAGTAACAATAGTTATCTTGTCATTTCCGTTATTTACCATTTCTGCTGATGTAATAACGTCTTGCACGGTATGTCTAACGTCTTCAAAAGAGGGCATCATGTAATATACAGGTATATGACGCTCTTTTAAGATTTGGTATGTACCGAGGAAAATGGTGGCACAATAGGCGGCCCCAGATTTTCTATATTCTTCTAGCATCATTTCGGCATTCTTTTTCATATATTCGTCACCAGTAAAGGTGCCATAGTTAATATATGAAACGTATGATATAGAACTGGAATCTAAAGATATACCGGCTTCATCTAAAGCATGACGAAAATATTCTTTATTGGCATAATCGGTAACAAATTTAGGAGGATATCCCTTAAGAGCAGCCATGACTTCAATTCTAAGAAATGCAGATGTAGAACGTGGAATACTATACCATGGCACAATTGGCTTAATTTTTGTTTCTGCCCAACGTCTTGCTGTGTCTCCGCCAAATAAGAAATAGTCACATTTATATTGATTGCCTTCCAGTAAAGACGGAAGTTCCAAGACGTTGTGGTAGGCAAAAGAAATAAATTGAATATCTGGAAAGTCTTGGGATATTCGCTTCATTGTTTCTTTTAGCCAAATTTCTGAACCAACTAGACCAATTCGCATTTAGGTCATCTCCATTAAAATGTTATATGAAACGTTTTTTATATTATACAGTTTTAGGAGACGCATGAAACAATCTCTGAATTTAAAGTCAATATATTGTCCTTTTATGGTCAAATGATGTGCTTTAATATATTGCCAAGTTCATATTTTCTGAGTGATAGTAATGAGGCTGTCTAAGAATCATCATTCGTTGTGATGATGCATTTTTAGACGCTTTTTTCATATCTATCATTTGCAGAGGTAGAAGTATAGGAGGAAAACTATGAATAAGACTCTGAAAGAATTATTCGAACAGGCTGAAGCGTTAAAGCCAGAAATGATGAAAACTTGGGCATTTTTGGTCAACCGAGATTGTGGATCAGAAGACAAGGAAGGAGTAGATAAAGTAGGACAGGATATTAAGAACTTCCTTGAACCGCTTGGATTTAAAGTTCGTTTCCATGAATATGAAAAGGCTGGTAATATGCTGGTCGCTGAATATGGAGATATGTCCAAGCCTTTTGTTGTAATAACTGGTCATATGGATACCGTATTCCATAGAGGAGATTCTGCCGCTAGACCATTTACTGTAAAAGATGGAATTGTCACGGGGCCTGGATGCTTGGATATGAAAGGCGGCATAACCATTATGCTCTATGCCGTGAAATCTTTGATTGAAGCTGGCTATGATAAATATCCGCTGAAAATTGTTCTGGCGGGAGATGAAGAAGTGGGCCATGGACAGTCTGATGCTGGTGCTGACTATATCAAAGAAGTAACAGGTGCCTTGATGGGATTCAACATGGAAACCAGTTATATGAATAACGGTGTTGTAGTTGAACGTAAAGGGGCTGTTCGGTATCACTGGGATTTCTATGGCGTTGGCGCTCATTCCGGCAACAACCCACAGGACGGCAGAAGTGCAGTTCAGGAAATGTGCCATAAGGCCATTGATATGGAAAAACTCACTGATTTTGAAGAAGGTACTACGGTCAATGTAGGCGTTGTATCTGGTGGCACAGTGCCGAATGCCATTCCTGATCATGCGGAATGCACGGTAGATGTCCGTTATAAAACCCAGCAGGGACTGGATAGAATCATCAAAGGTTTTGATGAAATTGCTAAAAAGCAGTATATTCCAGACACAAAGACCGTAGCTGTACTTACCACTCGTATCGAAGCTATGGAAAGACTGGATTCTACTATGAAGCTATTTGATAGAGCCAATGACATTGTAAAAGCCAATGGATTAAGAGAACTGAAGGCGATTGCGGTTGGTGGTGGTAGTGATTCTGCTTACCTGACTAAGGTCGGTGTTCCTTGCCTTTGCGCTATGGGTGTACGTGGTGAATTCAATCACACGGTTAGAGAATATGCTGAAGAAGCATCTTTAGTGGATCGCACAAAGGTCCTTCTGGCGCTTCTGACAGAACTGTAATTTTATCGCTTTATTGGCAGATATATTGGGAGAGATTGTAGGAGATTAGCATGGAAGACAATAAGGATTATAAAGTAACATGGAAGGGCTGGGTGGCTCTGTTCTTCCTGATTGTTCTGTTCTCTGGAACTATGGGTGCACAAGAAGGATGGATGAAAGCCTTTGACTTGAATTCTTTGGTAGGGGCATTTGGCAAATCTGAAGGCGCTAAGGTGGCTTTTATTGGTACCGGTGGTTTCGGGGCTAAAGAAGGTATGTTGGTCGGTTTGTCGTTGATTCCAACTGTTATGGTGGCGCAAGGACTGCTTGATGTGTGTGAAAGCTATGGCGCTATCAAGGCAGCAGCAAAATTGTTCCAACCGATTTTAAAACCATTATTGGGGATTCCTGGTGTAGCTGGTCTGGCATTTGTATCCAGCTTTACCAGTTCTGATGTAGGTGCTTTCATTACTAAGGATATGTTTGAAAATGGCTTGATTAACGATGATGAAAGAACTGTATTTGCGGCTTACCAGTATGCAGGTTCTGGTACGGTAAATAATACCATTGCTGCTGGTGCAGCTCTTGTTCCCATTTCTGTATTACCCGTTGGTGCTATTATTGGGCTCATTGTTGTCGTTAAGATTCTTGGTGCTAATTTTGTACGTATGTATCTGAAGTTTTATCATAAGAAACACCCAGAAGGAGGTAAAATCTAATGGCAGCAGCACAGGCAGTGAAAGAAAAGAAAAAGTTATCTGCACCTGAACTGTTTATGCAAGGTGCTAAAAAAGGGTTTTACATCGGCGTTGAATTGATCACACCGGCTATGGTTATGGCCTATGCCCTTTTGGCTTTCTTGAAATATTTGGGAATCATGCCAATCATTGGTGAGGTCCTTGGACCCATTATGGGAATCTTTGGGCTTCCAGGGGAAGCGTCTTTAGCACTCTTGGCTGCTTTCTTTGCGAAAGCAGCAGGGGCTGCTACCGCAGCCTCTCTGTATGCAGCTGGTACCATTACAGCTGCTCAGGCAACTATTTTGTTCCCCGCTTGTATTACAATGGGGACTTTGATTGGTCACTTCGCTCGCGTCGTGATGGTATGCCAGGTTCGTTCTTTGTATTATCCAGTAATGTTTCTGACACCAATCATTGATGCCGTTATCGTTATGTGGCTTACAAGAGCAGTCTTGTTCTTCTGTGGTATTGCATGATTTGAATTCATAGAAAAGTACTAGAAGTTGAAACAGATACTTCTGGTGCTTTTTTTATACTTTGAAAACTTTTGTAAGTAGTCGCGAATCTTTGCTGACCATTTTGGCACAAGAAGGCTAACCTATAAACTAGATTCAATTCTGTATACGATAATGTCCGTATAATGGTGTAAATTGGTTAATCAAAAAAGTCAAGAGCTATATGGCTCGCCTCTTAGGTATAATATAGTCACCACAACCAAAGTACCAGGAGGAAATCCATATGGCTCAG
>ERZ808242.881-NODE-881-length-19485-cov-4.284045_pt1 | contig 19485 bp, 16 predicted proteins | sample MGYA00521244_ERZ808242 | MGnify/ENA primary metagenome ERZ808242 (study PRJEB31516, sample SAMN03275573) | gut metagenome | biome: mammalia-associated habitat; material: feces | host: Papio cynocephalus | place: Kenya | collected 2012-07-27 ... | reverse complement strand
TTATTACGCAAAATTTCTCAAAAAAACTCTTGACTATTTATAGTTTGTCACCTCCATTGAAAATAATATAAAAAAGGTATATATCTGGACAGACCCCTAGCCTCGTCCTGATATATACCTTGTCTTTTCAATTATTTTCGATGTTTTTCCATTATATATAAATGCAGATAAATATGCAAGTACTTTTTATTACTTTGCATTTTTACTCTAAATGAGAGGACCATGTATGCCAGTCATATGGATCATATTTATTGATATCTATATAATAATCCCCCTTCATTAATTCTTCGATGGTATTATATTCATTCAACCCAAACTCAGCTGATGCGGAAGTTAATGTGCTGTTAACCGGTCTCTGCCATCCCGTAGGATCAAACTTAAATTCCGAACTGCCAAATCCATAGCCCTGAACCTCGCACCTTACATATTTGCCTGGTTCCATAAAAATCAATGTTATCATATGTCCAGCCGAATCATGTGAAATTTTACTCGCAGGAGAATAGTACCGGCTGTAGTCGTTATAAAGTCCATCCTTCCCATCATACGAACAGGACAATATTATGTATGGATAACCAAGCTCCATCATAGCATTTGCCACAGTTGCCGCACCCCAGCATGAGAACTCCGTATAGGTGTGATTTTGTATCCAATATTTGAGTGCCGTATATGTTTCATAATCTGTCATGTTTGGCGCACATTTAGCAACATCTTTTAACATATCTTTTAGAAGCACTTCGCTTTCATAAATATACACAGGTTCTATGAACGGATTATATCCTCTATATTTTCTGTAGTCATACTCCTTGGCTTTTGAATATCCATTTGATACCAGTGTTACAACCTTTGCATCACCAAAATATACATCTACGGATTGCTTTTTATCCAACAGGCAGCTTACATTTACAAGTATGTATCCAACATAGCCCTGCTTATAAAGAGCCTGCTGCATTTTGTCTTCAACCGGCATTTCATTATAATATGTCACCGATATATTTGTTGCTACCTGAACATCTTTTCTGTTTGGAATGTATTGCGAATGTGAAAAACTGCTAAATCCACATTTCCCATTATATCCTGTATGAATTATAAAAGCATCCTTCAGTCTCTGCTTAATAAAGATCGGAAAATAGCACTGTGCAAAATTCTTTGAAGTTCTGTCCTTTACATCGCCATCATAACTCGAATAACCCGTATATTTAAAGAACGGAAAAGCATCCTGCTTGTATGCAAGCTCTATCCCATTTACCGTCTTAGTAGTCATATGATAATCTGGCACCGGTACCTTTTTCGTTACTTTAGACCATTTGGAATAATATTTTTTCCCGCCTATTTTCTTATAGGAACGTATGCGGAATGTATATATCGTCCCATATTCATAAACCTCAACATTGTAGTTGCTATAATAAGCTTCTATTTTCTTCTTTGTTAATTTATTTCCTTTTTTCCCATTGTTTTTTACTTCTATGTCATATCCATCGATATTCATAGACGAATTGTCATCCCAGCTAAAGCATAAAGCATCCCCATAATACTCGCCGCTCTTAATTGTACCGCTCAGACCTTTTACCGCAGGAATCGCTATGCTATATTCTATGGTTTTGCTTCCTTTTAATTTTTTACCTTTATATTTTCCTTTTAAGATAACTTTTATTTTGTACTTTCCCGGTTTGACGGGCTTTTTAGGATATGTAACCTTATAGTTCTTCGATGTTAACTTCTTTCCCTTATACTTTACCGTAACTTTCGGTTTAATTTTCTTTCCTGTATACGCATAAGTTTTCTTACTCGTAGTTACCGTCCATTTCGATGTTGTACCTTTTGCATAAGCCTCTATATCGGCGCCCTGAAATGCAAATATACCGAATACTAATAAAATAACTACGGCTAGTAAAAGTCCTCGTTTTCCTCTCATATTGTTTTTCTCCTTCTAAAGTACTAGCTATAATACCCATTTTTATTAAATTAAAAGACCCAACGTGGTCCGCATCGTTGAGAGGCGTGTTGGGTTCTGTTAATATTCATTATAAGTAGCTCATCAGAAAAAATCAACCAATAGTTATAGGTTGCTAATTATATTTTCTGTCAACAATCACCTGCATTTCTACAGAAATGTAGTGATTGTCTTTTGTTATCAATTCATCCATATAAAAATATCTATCTATATTCTTCTATCAGTTCAATAGCTTCTTTGATCATACCGTCACAGTGCGGTTTCTTCTGACCACCCGCCTGTGCATTTGCCCTTAGCAGATCAAAGCAATTAATCATACCATTATGATTCTCTTTCATTTTTCTCTGGAGCTCTCCTACAATATGAGGATCTGAAATTCCTAATGCCCCGAGCACCATCAGTGCACCTGTCACAGCTCCACATGTACTGCCTGACTTCATTCCTCCACCAAAATTTGTACCAAGTGCCTTCATCTGGCTCTCCGACAAACCAAGCTCCTCTGCATAGGTCATCATTATCGTTTCCGCACAGTTCGGGCACATCGCATTACTTCTTAACTGCATTGCTTTTTCTATATGTTTATCCATAAAAAGACCTCCTGATTATTTGTAGATTCGGATATAAAAATACCCATTTGTCATTGTTTTTAATGAGCAGCATACTTTTCGGTAAAAATTATCTGTCGAATCAGAAAATATTACTGTTAAATTATTATACAAGATACCAAGACCATCGCAAATACTTTTTCATCATTTTCAGCACAAGTAATGGGATTTAATATTATTGAAATTAAGGAAAAGGCAGTACAAGCAGCGGTAGTAAAACAATTTTATGGAATTTAGAATTATCAGAATATCAAGAAATGCTGCTTTTGGTAGAATTCACTTTTTTGCATTCTATATATATTAAAATTTACTTCCAGCCCCTATTAGACTGCAATGTAGATTTAGAATCTCTGACTCTCAGCTTTTCCTTTAAGCTGTACACTTCCAGTTTATTACATCATCCAGAGTGCTCTCTCCAATAATTCTTCCTGAAAAATCCGGATTCTGAACAGAAGAATATACAGCACTTAATTCATCAGGATATGCTGGCTTTGAATTTCTCCCCAATCGTTTCAGACATCTACCATCCGTAGTTGTATATGTCTTTCCATCTGCTTTAACTGTTATTGCAATAACAAGCTTTCCCTCATACTCGAAATCTGATATTTCGGTGAATAGTGGTGGAACGGTTCTATCATAAATCCCCTCTATAATTCGTTGCCCATCATAGTTTCTATCACATCCTGTAACTACAACCGGATTATCATCTACTCCAAAATAAACAGTTCCGCCCTTGCTATTTGCAAATGCTATCAATTCATCAACCGCAAGCGATATATTTTCTTTCATATTTCTTGCATTAACCCAAGACTTAAATTCAACTGTATCCGTTTCCTCTTTATGTAATATTTCTTTAAATTCTTGTTCAGTCATTTACATTACACCTTCCTTCTCTATCATTATCGCCAAATGTGATCTCCATCAATTCACCTGCTATCTCTTTACTCATGACTCTCATAATACTGTCATCAACTTTATCCTTCGCCAGCAGATTAATATTCCCATACCATACTACTTCCTGGTCAATAACAGCAAAACGATCGCAATATTCTTCTACTGTTTTTATATAAAAGCCAGCTTTACGCATATCTTCATGTAGCTGCATCCAATATGCTGCATCACCAAATCCATAGGAATCCGGCATCCATGTAACTAATGTAATCTGAACTCCTGCCTCCTGTTTTTCCTTTAGCACGCTGATTAATTCATAAACTTTTTGTCCGCTGATGGCTGGGCTGGAAATGATTATATTTTTATTGGCATCAAGTAGATCTTTATGGAAAGTTTCTCTATAATTATCCCCCTCATATATTGCATTAACCATCTGCTTATCGGCTTTCAAACCACTAGAAATCTCGTAGCCAATTTGTTTATATGCCTTCAGCCGCTTCATATACATATTATCAAACATTGGGATATGATTATCAACATAATCATATATTATTACATTTTCTTTACCTGCATAATCACGATTCAATCGTCCTGCATACTGTTCAACTACACCACGGAATGATACAGGTGTTGCCATAAAAAGTGTATCCAGTCTTGGAAAATCAAAGCCTTCTCCTACCAAAGGACCTGTTGCTACTAATATCATAGACTCATCATTATTAACCTGACGCATCTGCTCAAGAATTTTCCTATGTTCCTTTTTAGAATTATTACCAGTCATAAGAAACACATAATCAGCATAGCTTTTTAAACGCTCGTACAATTTTTCCGAATGATCTTTGTATCGTGACAAAACAACCGGAGTACGACCTGCTGATACGCAGTTCTTCACATCCCCAATAATCTGCTCATCCCTCACATCATTATTATGAATAATCTCATATGCTTCATTAGGATGCATCTTTCCTGTTATCACACCTCTTGGCGGTACAGTCCTGGTAAAGCGTGGATAAACAAGATGCTGTATCCCCTGCTCCTTAGCTTTTTCTTTTGCCGTATAGCTATACCTTATAGGACCAATTAGCATATAATTGATTTTTTCCAGTCCATCTCCTCTTTTCGGAGTTGCTGTCACACCATATACATACTTTGCTTTCACTTCTTTTAAAACATTGGCTATTGTTTCAGAAGCAGAATGATGACACTCATCAACCAGCACTAGTCCGTATTCATTCAACAGATTATGATACTCTCCCTTTTTGCACAATGAACCTGCCATAGCAATATCTATAATTCCAGTCATTGAATCATGTGCCCCCTGCAATGTTCCAATCAGACTTTTTCTTTTCCGTACTCTCCCTGTCTTAGTTTCATAGGTCGGAAGTTCCTCATTAATATTTAAGAATTTCCCAAATGCCTCTTTCCACTGCTCTATCAATGCTGATGATTCCAATATAATCAATGTATTCACTTTCTTTTGTGCAATTATCGCACTGCTAACCACAGTTTTACCAAATGCAGTTGCAGCATGAAGTATTCCGTTATCGTATTTCATCAGCGCTTTTAATGCCCGATCCTGTTCAAAACGCAGTTCACCTATAAAATCCACATTAATATTTCTTCCATGCTGACGCTCATCTTCAATTTCATAATCAATATCTGCCTGCCTTGCCATTTTCAGAAATTCATCCTGCAGTCCTCTTGGTATCTGTATATATCCGCTAAGATGGTCTTTTCCTAGATAAATCCATCTTGGAGTATTATAATTTGATGTTCCTATTGCCTGATTTTTATAGAAAATCGGATTACTGATTGCAGCCATTCTGCGGATTCTGTTCTGCATAGATGCTTTCAAATTCGTATTGTCCACATATATTCCATTTGATAATGTAATATGTATCTTCCCATCTACATCATTTTTATTAAAATGCTGCATTCTATTCCATGGTTTTTCCCTATCACTTTCGTCATCATCTGCAACAATATCATCAATAGAATTTGACCATTCTTTTATTTTCTCCTCCAGAAATTCCTGTGATAATCTTGGTTTTCTAAATAAAATGTCCCATTGATTAGGATATGCATTCCAGTTGCCATCAATAAACGCACTATTTCCATCCTGCAAAGCCTTCCCCTGCAACGGCAATGCAATCAGATTACCAAGTGAACTATTATCTGATAACGAATCCTGTGCCGGCAGCATTCTGTCATAATATTTAAAAGATTTTAAATTAACCTGTTCTGCACCCTTATCAAGCAATGCAAATCCAAATTTTCTTACCAATGAAGCAGCTATCGGTTTATCAAAGAATATCCATATATGTGCTCCTTTGCCGGATCTTGAACGTTCCACTAATGGATCTATCCCATTTAACACACAGATTTCTCGCATTGCCTCAACTTCTTCAATCCATGTATCATCAACATTTGCAAAATCTGTTTCTTCTGCTCCTTTATCATGATTATCAAAATCAAATACCATGAATCTGCATGTTCCATTACTAAAAAGTGGATAAACACCTATTACATCAGATGCATTATAAGAATTTCCCTGCAAATGATTTAATATAATGAACTTTGTTATAGTCTTATAAGAACGGCTCTTGCAATCCTTACAGTTAATACCATCTTTTAATTTCCTATGACATCCACTTGTCCACAAATTATTACACTGCGGATAATATGCTGCCTTACCAGTTTCTTTATTAACACTACGCTTTGCATAAACATCCTGTCTTCCCCAGAACATATAAAAAAACTTGTTTGCCATATTTTCTGTTATTATCTGCGGATGAATAATTCTTTTTCCCTGTTCCAGATCATAGGCTTCTTTACCATCACTTTTTCTAAGTGCCGATAATTTCTTATAGTATGACAATCCTGCTTTGTCCAATATATTTTTCAATATCTGATTTTCCAACTGCAGGTCATTCAACCGTTTCTGAAGTTGTGATATGTTTTCTATTGAATCACGCATATTGGCATACCTCCAGGTTTTATCTATTGAAAAAATGTTTCATTGTCTCTTTCAAATCTTCGCTAAAATCTTCCAAGTCATCTATAGTTATTGCTCCCTCATTCAGTAATTCCAGCATAATGTAAAACTGATTTGATCTACTCATTTCACATTGAACACCACAATCCTTTTTATCCACTTTAATTCTTTTCTCCAGCTTCCAAAACTTTTCAGAAGCATTTCCATCTCCGCTTAATATTGCTATATATTCTTTATTCAGCTTATCCATATAAGCCTCTTGCCATCCGGCTATCTTACTTCGAAATAGTTTCCAATCCCTTTCTGAAAATCTGTTCATATTCCATCAGCTCCATTATAATACATAAAATTACATCTACACATTTAAATGATATTGTGAGTAAAACCAAACACTATATTATTATCATAACATATTCTTTAAATAATTACTCAAACTATTGTCATATCTTCACATATTTCAACTTAATAATGCATAATGATATCTCTTGACACTTCTGTTTAGTACTCATTAATATCTGTGGTACTACTATTATTTACCGGTACATATCGGTAATCCTTGATATCCGGTATGTATTTTCTTATCTTTTCTTTATCCAACCCGTAAATATAGTTTTCCCCACTATTCCACAATGTTTTCATCTTAATGGCGATACAGCTTGTCTGAACCATTATTTCGTAATCTTTAAGAATTGTCCTCTTTATCTGCTTCGTATTCACACCATCTGAAATATCCATGAATCTGGCATTTGACCTAATAACACGAACAGATTTGTTATTTTTCTCTTTAGTATCAAAACCCAAATCCTCATATAATTTCTCGTAATCCACTTCCAATTCCGGAAGTACCATTTTTACAGTGAAGCGACTATTTACAAGATTGTTTACAGATTTATCATCCATTCTGAACAAATAAATCCCGTAACCGGTATCATCGCCATCTTCATCTAAAATACGATATGAATCATATGGTTGAAACCTGTCCACAACTAATAATTCTTTCATTGTTGGTTTTTGAAATTTTATAATCTCAAATGTTGTGCTCATAAACGGCTCCTTTCTTAAATAATATCCCGTTCTTTGACAATTATAAACTTAAACATTTATATCCCTTCTTTGTCCACTTCTGCAAAGAAGTACTCCAATGTATCCACAAACATATTTGCATCAAATAATTCTTTTATCTGATTCCTATTCATCCAAGCAACCTGTGCCACTTCATCCGTTGTGGCATTACCCAAATCAACCTCTCCGTCATACTCAAACAACCAAACATCCATAATATCATTAAAGATTTTACCCTCTATGATTTTTCTTGTTTTGCTAAAAAGGACTTGTCCACTTTTTGGATTCAAGTCAACACCAACTTCTTCTTTAGCCTCTCTGATTGCCCCCTGTATACTATCTTCACCTTTTACAACCGAACCACCTACACATTCCCACATTAACGGAAATGTTGGTCTGTTTGCAGAACGCTGTGATATCAAATACTCCCCTTTGGAATTACGAATCCATACATGTACCACAAGATGGTATCCGTCTATCGGTAACTGTTCACCTCTGACATGATCCTTCCCAAGAAGTTCCCTATTTTCATCATACAAATCCCAGATTTCTGCATCCGGTACATACTCTACAATGTCTCCAAAATCAGCATTTAAAGTCTTACATATCTTGCTCAAAATTGTGAGACTCACCTCTTCATCACGGCGCAATTTTGTCATTGTGTTTGGGGCAATTTCTGCCTTTTTACGCAAATCAGATTTGCTCATTTTTTTATCCACTAATAGTTTCCATAATTTGTTATATGATACAGCCATAACAATATCTCCTACTCTGACTCCATATCGTCTATATTTTACACATTTATTATATCAATTAAATTCGGAATAAACTCTCTAAAGTACCTCCTATTTTTCCAATCATTTATATTACCAATAAATGCTATTCTATATTTTGCTCTGGTGCATGCAACATTAAGTATATTAGCTTTCTTTACTACCCAATTCATTGCACCTGCACTTTTATTTGAACAACCTAATACCAAAAGCACCTCATTCGCGTCTTTACCTTGAAAAGTATGCACTGTACCAACACAATTTTTCGTCCACTTTGACAAGATTTCCTTACCATATCCTTTTGCTGAAAAGTAGCTAATGATAAACTTACGCATTGATTCTGCAACTGTTCTAAAAGGTGTAATTATAAAAATCTTATCATCTGTCTCAAACAAATCTGAATATATATGTACTGCATCTTCCATTAATTGGCATACTCTCTCAGCTTGATTTTTTACAAAATGATCCTTGCCACCATTTTCTACTCCTTCAACATTAATCCATCCAGATTTTTTTATCAAAAATGGATTTTCTGGTTTCAAATATTCTTCCTTCTTATTTGTTTTATTAAACATTCTATTGTCATATGAAATCAAATTTGAAATAGAAAACATTGGTTCTATGCACCTTCTGTGAACAACCAACGGACAACCAACCTGGCGTTCCCCGATCATACCGTTAAACTCATTTATATTATCAGCAAAAGTCTGAGCTGAATTTTCAATCACCTTATATTCATTTGCTACACAAGTACTATCAGCCAGTATGTCAATTAGCACTTTAGGAATTGTTACAACAGATTCTACTTGCAATGGATCTCCCACAACAACTGCTCGCCTTGTTCTATAAATTGCTCCTAAAGCAGACTGTGGAACTGCTTGTCCAGATTCGTCAATGATAAGCATACCTAAGCTCATATTCCCAGCATGTTTTAAAAATCTTCCCACCGAAGCAAAAGTAGAAGACAACACAGGTATCACTACTGACAATGAATTAAACAAATGCGGAAACATCTGTTGTTTTTCTGCTATTGTATATTTCCCATTGTTATATGCTTCATATACAAACAGATTTCTTTTTATATATGGTGATTCCAAAATAAACGCTTTTCGCACTTGTAATGAAGCATAAAACAATGCCTCCCTAGCCATATCATATTCCTCAAATGTCCATGGACACGCATTCTGCGAGTCCTCAGATTCTTTAATATTTATATAAAAATTTTTATCTGCAAAATTATTTTTGTATTTGTTTTTCAAAGACCCATTATTTCCATATATTTTTTCTTCAAGTATCTGTACTTTCTTTGTTAAAGCAGCGATTATACTATATTGCTTTTCAATTTTTGTACATACTTCTTCTGTATTTCTCACAGCCAAACTATATCTCCGTTTAATATCTTCGTGCTTAATTATTAACTCATCGACATATTTTTGTTTTTCAGCAACATGCCTACCTATTTTCCCTATTCCCAAAAGGATAAGTAGTTTCTTAAAAATAGAGCTATGTTCCTTAATATACTTAATTTCCCCTTCCTGCTCTAAAGTCTCCTGTTCATTACTTTCTAATTCCGTTCTTACCTCATTTAACTTTACATTTAATTGCTCCTTTTCTATGAGCAACTGTTTTAAATCCAATTTACTCTTCGCAAAACGCTCTCCTTCTTTATAAAAATCATCCAAAAGTTTTTGGTCTTTTTTTATGCCTTCTCTTAATAACAAAACCTTTCTTTTAGCTACATTAAACTTATCAACAGCTTCCTCCCACGAAATACTATCTTCTCTTGCAAGATCTAATGTCACTTTATCCGAAGGATCATTTTTTTTAGCGAATACACAAGATTCTAAAACTTCTGTAACATAGGATTTTCTTCCCATACGAGCTGATATTAATCCCCACGCACCTCCTTCTTTTCCCAAAAGATTATCTGCTACCGCTGAAAAATACACTTCTTTATTTATTTTTCTGTCGAAGTAATCTGTCCTAGTTTTATCTTTTTCCATATCGCCAGATTTCGGTAAATCGAGCGTGATATTTTCTACAGCTCCATTATTATTTGATACCACAAGAATTCCATATTTAGAAATTTCTTCTGGTATTTCATAATATTTTTCTGTATAACTAGCATTTGATGCGGATTCAACTTTCCTAGAAACAAAATTACTACCACTAATTCCATATTTAATTAAAACTTCTGCTAATTGGACAACATTTGAAGCAATGATTTCTTTCAAAAGAGTTGTTTTTCCCGTTCCTGGTGGTCCATTTACTGAAAATATTTTTTCCTTTCTATCCTTTTCTGATATAGCTATGTTTATAGCTATTTGCTGCATTAATGTCGGAGAAAACTTTGATGGATATTTTCCCATTGGAAATCTATCTACTTCTAACCATTTTTTCATGGAACAAACATCACTGTCTATCATTATCTTTTTTTGATTTCCTGCCAATAATGAGGTGGTATATTTTATCAAATTCTCATTATTCTTATAGTTCTTCTGAACATTTTCTATTTCGTCCAAATAAAAACTGGTAAAGTCACTTGTTTCATCGTCTTTTTTTAAACCTTTACATGCATATACTTTATCCGAAGCACTTTTTAGCCCAACTTCACTTTCAGACTTAATTCTCAGTTTATCAAATATAATATTTTTTACTATTGTTACATCTGTAAACTCCAATATTTGTACATTATTTTGTTTAAGTATCTCATTTACTTCTTCATTTAGCTTCCATATATTTTCTTGCATAATATTAACATTTATGCCCTCGGCTTTTATCATACAAAGTACAGCATAAAAGAACGGACTGACTTGCACGCCTTCTTCTGTAATTTTCCCATCTAAATCTATCTGAACAGAAAAAGCATAAAACCTTCCTGTTAATTCATTTATCTCCGCATATTTCTCCATATCTAATTTGCACTTTTCAGCCATTTTTTCAACAAAATCTTTAGTTCTATAACAGCCACAATAAATATTTGCTCGATTATATAACCTCTCATCAGATTTGTTTTTCTGACTCAAATACTCATTATGAGCCTTGTATCTTTTTAATGGCAAACTTCTGATACTGTATTCATTGTAATACGCATCAAACGAAATATTCTGTTTTCCCTCTTTTATTGTTAAAGCCAATGCCGGATAATCCGATGGTGTAAAATATTCTTCTAATTTCCAAAAATTAAATATCTTATTACATTCCGCTGTTAAAGATCTATTTCTCATTATATACCTACTTTCTAATTGGAACACGCATGACTATGCTTCAGCTCCATTTCATCTTCCATTTTCACAAATCCATTTTTTATATAACGGCCATCCCATATCTGTCGCCTCCAATGCAATCTGTGATACGCCCTGCTCCCTCACATCCTTTACCAGTAAATCCAATGTATGAAATGCGATACCCTGTCTCCGCTATTCCGATGCCGTATACATATTCATAATATAAGCCTTTTTACCTGTTGGATTATGGTAGGTCGGCATAACCTGATAAAAACTGACACCACCAGCGCCAATAAAGGTTTCGTTATCATACACCAGATATGCAATATGCCCACCAGTTTCTAATGCACTCTTATAATACTCATAGGATTCTTTTTCCACCAATGACATATCCACACCATTCGATAGTTTGTTTGCTACACGAAGAACAATAATTCTAGTTCTTACAAGTTCATCTATGTCTGCTATGGTTGCTTTTTTATATTCATAGTTTTCTTTCATTCTACACCTCCATCAGCAAAGACTCTCCCTTAGAACATTCTCCGCTTGTCCATTCCCATTGTTCCGAAAGTTCCATTTTCCCATTCTCTAATACAGTTGGTACACTATGACACTTTCCGGTTTTTACCTGCATATCCTGATTCATATGATGATATACAAAATCAAGTTCTCCGTTAATTGATACTGTACCTATCAAAGAACCCCTCAATATATCGCCACCACTGTAGTCTGCCCATAACAATTTTCCATTCTGATGATATGTAAAGGTAGTCTGTTCACTAACCTCGCCATTCTCGGAATTCATTTTGGGAATGAACCTTCTTCCATCATAACAAATGTCTGTAGACGCGTTATTAAGTTCTTTTTCCATAACCTCATAGGCAAGTATCACTCCATTTTCTACCGGATAACGCTCATGCTTTATTGTAGAAAATCCCAGTTTTTCATAAAGTGCTGCTGCAGGCAATGAAGCATCCAGATATGCCTTATTATATTTTTCCATAATCTGAGCTTCGATATTCTTTATTATAAATGTTCCATAGCCCATTTTCTGGTGTTCCGGAAAAACATAAACTCTTGTAATATGATTATCTCCAAAACAGCCTGTGCCAATCATATTTCCGTCTATTTTGAGGACACTTACATATCCATTTTCGATATCTCTTTTTATCGCCTCCTTGCTGTGAAACTCACAGAAAAATCCCACCACTTCTGCTGGATAATATTTCGGATATACTTTTTTTATCGTATACTGCACCAAATCGTACACAGCTTGCAATTCTTCTATTGTTGCTAATTCATATATCATAATCATTCTCCATATTTTACATATCAATCCATTGAATAAACGCCGTCTTATCCGAACTATTATATCCTGCATTTCTATAAACGTTTAATGTACTTTCTTCCTTAGAACCTGTAAGTAACATCATCTTATAACAACGATTCTGTTTGGCAATCTGCTTTGCAAAATTCAGGCAGGCAGTTGCATAACCTTTCTTCCGATAATCTCCATGCGTCACAACATTTTCTACGAACGCATACGGGCGAACACCTCTTGTGAGATTAGGAATAATCACGCATACGCAGGATGCCACAATCTTTCCATCGATTTCGCAGACAATCAGATGATGATTGGTGTCATTAATAATATTGTTCCATGTATTTTGCAAATGCTTGTTATCCTCAGGAATACTTTTTTCATGAAGATACAGATATAACTGTAATATTTTATCTAAATCTTTTTTATTTGCTTCTCTAATCATTGCTATTTACCATCCAATCTGCATCTTATAATTCCACCAGCCCAGTCTCGTCAAAGTAATAAATATTCTCTTTCTTATACCCATATTTTGAATCAGGAAATGTAATGTGTGGTTCAAATGTAAAGTACTTTACATCACCATTTTCTACAATAATAGTTCTCGCATAATCTCCCCAGATATTACCTACCTGTGGACTTAAATCAATGGTTATAATATCATTATTTTCTATAATTTTATCCGAAGTTACATATTGCTTTCCAGATACGGAAACTGTTGTTTCATCTCCTGCAAATACAAATGCACCGACATCCCAATACCAAAAAGAGTCTGCACCTAACTCCAGCAGTTTTTCCTCACCTATTTTCGAATATCAAATAACTTCATACCCGGCTTAATAATCTTTTTTATATATGCTATAGTCTGTTTTGCAGTCTGCTGTATCTGACTATAAGATTGCTTTTGTATTTGCAAATATTTTTCAATCAACTTTGGTTGTATCAATGGATACGTCCAATTTTCTGGTAATTCATCCATAAGTACCACCTTCTCCATCTCGCAATGAAGTTCACCTGAAAATTCTCTTATTTCTGCAAAACATAATAATCCAAATGTTTCCTCTCCATTCTCATTTATACTGTTCTTACCTGTGACAGAATATACACATAGCTGTTCTATATCAAACTTAACGGCACCTGTTTCTTCTTAAAGTTCTCTTTTAGCAGTCTCTAAAATATCTTCCCCGTCTTCACGATGTCCACCCGGAACTTCATATGTATCGCGTTCTTTGTGTTTACACATTACCCACTTCCCATTACTCTGTGAAATAATCACTGCAAACTTCAATAAATTGTCATCAACTGTATCATAAAAATTCACTTCTAACATATCACCGTTCTCCTTCTCTCTCTGCCATGAATTCATTGACACTGCTCATATTTCTCCGTTATATCCATATCAACATTATTAAAACACCAACAAACTTTATCTATTCTAGGATAGCACAACATATAATCTTTTTCAATGCGTATTCGCAACTTCTTGCGATTGTTTCTCAAACAGCAGTATTCATGTTGTAACCTTCATAAAACGCTTGGTACTACAACTTTTTTCAAATTTTTTCAAGTCAGCGATAACTTAATTACGCTAACTTTATGTATATTGCTACTCAATAATTCTTTCCTGTTATCATTTTTCTTTATATATCACTATATGCAAAACCACATATTAATCTTTCATTCGAACAGTCACCCCTTTATTTCTGCAATAAAACAAATTTAAAACAGAGAATAAATATATATCCGAAATGAAAGGCAGGGATATATATTTGATAGAAAACAATGGATTTAAGTTCCAAAAAGAAACACTTTTAAAGCAAAAAGGATCATTGCTACACGAAGGACAACAAGGAAAACACATAATAGGTCATAATAATTATAAAAACGAGTCAGATAGAAGTATAGTCACTTTACCAACAAATAAAATAGAAGAATTACTACAAAAATACGCTGGAACAGGACAAGTTGTAAACAGTAATAAAGAAAGAGTAGATTTTAGAGAAATTATTGGAATTTACATAAATCAACAAAACGGTCGCACATGTGCAACAACCATAGGCATAATACATTATTCTAAACGAGGATTACATTTAATACCAGCAAAATCTAATTGAATAACCAAATAACATGCATAGCAATGGCAGTTGACATATAAATTACATAAAAGAAGTTAAAGGATATGGTATTGAAAGTATGAAACAACAGTCAAGATACTCTGTAATAACTTCCAGATAGAACATTAAAAAAACTCGAAAAGACCATCCCCAACGTCAATCCACCATATTTTAACAAGTTGATGATCATCCTGACAACAGCACAATAAAATGTGTTTAGTAGCAGCAAAAAAAGAAAAAGTCTGGGAACGCCCTGTTTATAGAGCTTCCCAGACTTACGGATATTATTCAAACTCGGCAAAGCCACCGTTTTCCTTAAACTATTTTGTTTAAGTTCCGATGTGAAATTGCCCATAAATTACTTATAGTACATATTTTATTTTGGTTTACTGATTAACTGTTGCCAAATCGTTGCCAATTTATTATATCGAATGTACATTAAGTCTGCAACTATTATTTCAACTACTATGTCCCTATAAACAATATGTCTTGCTCTTACTTTCTCATTATATATCTCTTAAAAACTATTCAAATTATTATTCTGTGTATTTTTTTACAATAACACATTGATCTAAATATTTATGAAGAAATGACACTTGTTGTAACACGTCCACCGCTGCATTTTCATCAATGTCCCAGCGTATCCTCAACTCATGAGCTGTAACATTACGAACCATGTGTATTATACCAAGTATCATCTCCTTAAGACCATTTTGTTGATTCTGTTCCGATGATGTCCTTAATGAATTAAGCGCAATATACGGATTCTTACTTGAAAACGCTATCTGAATCAATTCATTCCCATCTCCTGGTAACTCTGTCATTTCGCGTACTCTATCACATAAACTCTTGGCAGCTTCTTGCACTGCATGAAAATAGTCCTCTACCAATAATTCCTCCTTGCAACAATGGAGAACATATTGATGTGCCCCATATCCATATAATTTCTGCCTAAGTTCTCTTGTTCTTCTTGTAACTTCGGATACCCCCTGTGCTTTTTGTACTGCTCTGAAATTACCTCCATCATCAATTTCTATACCTTTTAACATGAGAATTTTATTTGTTTCCATTCTTCGCTTAGCATACTTTTCCTCATCCATAAGACCTCTTGCAGGATCCATACACTTTTGAATAAACATATATATTGAATTGCAGGATTTATCACTAACACATTTTTCTATAAACGAATCATACAATCTCTTGTACTTTGTCATAGTTGGATTCTCATCCGAAAACCCATATTGTTTCAATAACACACCTAATTCAGAACCAGTAAATCCATACTCTGTATCTGCCAATGCTTTACTTATTGCCAAAATTTCCCCTTGCGATAAATTCGGAAATTTCATATTCAAATCCCCCCTAATTTTAATATTTTCAATTAGAAATACATATTCTCACTATTTTTTCCATATACTAGCCCATACAGGAGTATATTATGTCTAGAAAACAAACTATTATAGAAAATATGATTAAAATCCTAAACGATAACAACAGAGTTTGTGTATGGTATGGCGATATTGACTTGATTGAAAAATGCGCTATTCTCTCCTCTCTTCCACAGCAACATCCTCAAAAAACAATTATCACAATTTTAAATGCTTTGGATGGATCTTCAGAATTTATAAAGGGCTATATCTTTTCAGATATTACTGGAGTAAAGCGAAAATATCGCTGCTTTACTTTAAATAATCACTCTTCCTCTAGCTGACTAAACATATTAACTAAAGGTTGTATTTTTTCGTTAGCCGCAATATATTCGTTATAAGCTCTATATGCATTTTCTATTAATTCTTTATAATAAACAATTCTACAGTTAAACGCCTCCAGTGACTTATTAACGACATCTCTATGCTGAGTATCATTGTTATTATCAATTGGTTTTCCAACTACAAACAATATTTCAAACGAATAATTGCTACCTTCCGCCTCTGTTAAAAGTTTCACCAAAGCACTGTAATATTTAGAAACCTGTTTTACAACTTCATCTAATTTAACTACACGTTTTGCTCTTTTCAACTCTATAACAATATGTTTTCCTGCCGCTTTTCGATATCCTATGTCAAGCCGCCCATTCTTTTCATCCTCAGATAAACCCTCAAATTCGATATCCAATGCATTTTTCACCTGTTTTTCCATGTACTGAGATCCTTCAACTCTTTCCCATGATGGATCTAACAACCATAGATGATTGAACAAATGCAGTTGAATAACCTTTTCTAATGCATCTTCATCATCTACTATTTTTTCAAATTGTTTTATAACCTCCATTCTTTCTCTGATGATTTGATAATATAATGTCTCCTCTATTTCATCTAAACCTGTAAAAACCTCTTTGAATACCTCAAAATTCTCCGCGTCAATTTGATCTATGGCACTAAGGTTTTTTGAATACTTCATCTTCTCAAATGCTAAAATACTATATTTTAAAATTTCCTTTTTTTTATCATCATCCGCTATCATTTGATTAACTTTACCAAACATCTTTTTAGCATATTTTTTGTCATCCCCCTGTAATGTAGATACCCATTCACCGATTACCGGCAATAATTGCACTGCCTTACTTTCTCCTGATTCGTTACGCAATTCCGTCCACTTTCCCTGAATATATTTAAGTTCACTATAAACAAAACTTTTTAATGCAAGATAACGTTCATCATCCCTTCTATATTCCTGACGATTACTTGTTGCCATATCTTCTAAAGAATCATCATCAAAAAAGTCCGCATTTATTTCGCCAATTAGATATTTTGAATACAATCCTCCCTCCGAATATTCAGATAAAATATCTTCTTGTCCTAATTTTCCTCGAACTAGTACAACAATTTTATTAATATTATCTTCTCCATCTTTCAAATCTCCCGATGCATCCACTGATCCTATCCACCCTGATATTTTATATTCTTTCCCATTATACTTTATAATATTTGAACGCTTTTCACTAAAAACCAAAGAATTACATGCAGAGACATATTTTTCACTTTCATCACCAAAATACCACAAATATCTTAATTTATGAAAATAATCTCTATCTTCAATTTTAACCTCTGTCCCATTTACAAATACATGAAAATTATCACCTATTATTCCAAATCTTCTTGCAACACGCTTTTTTATGTACTCTTCAGTTAAAGATGTCGTTAACTTTTTTAAGTCTTTTAAAATAATTTTTGTTCCCGTTTCATGTATATCACAATCATCAACATTCAACTCTGTTGGATAATATTCCGATGATGCATTTGAATCAGTATTCTCTTTCCCTATAGTCTCTGAAATATCATCTATATCCATGCTCAATGCGCAAACTGTATATATTCCATTTTCTACTTTTTTTCTTGAATAAATTTCAACAACCTTCGCTATAGAGAACATTGATAATTTACCGATGCCTTTTCTTCCCATATATTTTCTATTAAATTTGGGCGACTGTATATTTTCGTTCCTTTTCTGATATCCAATATATAAAAATTTATTATTAATATCTGCGACATCCATGCCACAACCATCATCCTCAATTACAATTTCATCATTCATTATAGTAATCTTGACATTTTCCGCATCTGCATCCCAGGAATTAGCAACAATTTCCGATAACACTGCCGGAATATTACTATATAAATTGATCCCCAAATGATTTAATACATTTAAACTTAAGGACATTTTGTATTTATTCTTCATATGTTTGTGGCTCCTTTCTTTTTATCGCATTTTTTTACATATTTTCTCTTTTTACAGTGTTCAATTATACTCTCTCCAATTATCTCTCCCAATCTAGGCGGTACAGCATTCCCTATCTGTCGAGCAACATTTTTTATCACAACCTTCTCCCCCTTTTTTAAAAATTGATAATTGGGGGGAAAAGTTTGTATTATTGCTCCCTCTCGCAATGTTAACGCTCTATCCTGAACAGGATGACCAAAACGTCCCGTTCCATAACCAGTAAATTGAGTTGTAATAGTTGGAGAAACATCGTCCCAACTCATTCTTCCATATACAGAAGAATATGTTTTTCCAGTATCTTTCTTATGACACTCCAAAATCAAGTCCTTAGGCCAATCTTTCCATGTTCCTCCAGGTACGGAGTGTTGAATTCTCTTTATGTTTTTAGGAGACAATGCGGATGTTATATGAAGCTGATCATCAGCATTGCTTTCCCCTGCAGAAACTGGAGGAAGTTCACTAATTACATCCCTAACTGTAACAGGCTGTTGATGCGTTGGCTCAATAAACGCTATCTTCTTTTTTCTTGAAGCCAAGAGTAACAATCTTTTTCTTCTTTGTGGTACTCCATAATCAGCCGCATTGACAACCTTATATGTAACATTGTACTTTTCCTGCTTCAAAGTTTTTACAAAATCCAAAAACACTTTCTCTTCTTCCAGCTCTGGAACATTTTCCATTGATACTATATCCGGATGCACCTCTTTAACCAATCTTGCAAATTGATATAATAATTTCCAATCTTTGTGCTTTGATCTGTCTTTTTTATCTTTTTGATGTCTCGAAAAGGGTTGACATGGTGCACAGCCTGCCAAAATTTTAACAT
>ERZ808242.880-NODE-880-length-19507-cov-13.175458_pt1 | contig 19507 bp, 16 predicted proteins | sample MGYA00521244_ERZ808242 | MGnify/ENA primary metagenome ERZ808242 (study PRJEB31516, sample SAMN03275573) | gut metagenome | biome: mammalia-associated habitat; material: feces | host: Papio cynocephalus | place: Kenya | collected 2012-07-27 ... | reverse complement strand
GTTTTTCCCTGTCGTTCATCACGTCAAGCAGAGGAGCGTCATATTCATCAATAATTACCACAGCCTTTTCACCTGTTTGCGCAACGGCTCTTTGAACCAACCCGGCAAAACGTTGGTTGATCTCTGTCTCTGCCGCCACTTTTCCATAGATGCGTTCGTAATCCAATAGTTTTATATTCAATTCACTCAGCAACTGCGACTCGCTCATATGTTTGGCCGTAGACATGTCGAAATGAAGCACCGGATGCTTTTTCCATTCCGTCTCCAACTCCCCGGCCTTCAATCCTTCAAACAGTTCCTTCTCCCCGGCAAAATAACTATGGAAAGTGGAAGACAGCAGCGACTTGCCGAACCGTCGCGGCCTGCTCAGGAATATATATGAATATTTTTGAGCGAGGTCATACACATAGCCGGTTTTGTCTATGTAAAGATAGCCTCCCTCTATCACCTTCCCGAAAGTCTGCACACCGATCGGGTACAATATCTCTTTGTTCGCCATATAGTCAGTCAATTAAATTCCAAACCTTTGTTCCGCAGCATGGTTCATTCCTCCCCAAGGGTAACAAATACAAAAATAGTAAAATTTACACCAAAAATGAATATTCATAAAGGTTTGGCCAAATCATAAAAAAGTAACGACAGCTGCATCGTGAGAATTAGAAGCTGTTTTGATTTGTTTGTTTGAAGGTTAAGAGCAAGCTCTTTCCCTGCTGCTCACCTCGGCAATCCGAACAAGCTCGATTGCTCTCGGTTCGGGCGCTGGGTTGAGAGTGAAAAACTTCAGGTTCGACCGCTTCTTCCAAGGAGGATAGCGGTGCTATCTGACTGAAGAAGCGGGAAGAAAATGAAGAATTTTTCACCTCAAAGAACATTTCAAACAAATCAAAACAGCTTCTCAGTATGAAGATTCAAGATTTTATGAATATGACCGTATTGCCGGACAAAGTTTCTATTTTTGTGTTCTGAATTTGGGATATTCATAATTCTGAAGCGGGATATTCATAAATGGGAAAGGATTGGAACATCTACGTTGACTGGAATCCGTGGCACGGCTGCACAAAGATCAGTCCGGGCTGCAGGTTATGCTATGTCTACAGGCAGGACGAGATGTACGGAAGCGAGATCGCGAGCAGCCTCGCACGCAAGACGCTGGCTTTCAATCTGCCGGTCAAACGGGGGCGTGACAGGAATTACAAGATTCCGTCCGGGAAGATTGTCTTCACGTGCTTCACTTCGGACTTTCTTCTAAAAGACGCTGACGCCTGGAGGCCGGAGTGTTGGGAGATGATGAGACTGAGGAGCGACTGTATGTTCTATTTCTTCACGAAAAGGATTGACCGGCTTGCGGAGTGTCTTCCTCCGGACTGGGGCGATGGGTACGACAACGTCATCGTCGGCTGCACGGTTGAGAACCAAGCCATGGCCGACTACAGGCTGCCCATATTCAAATCACTGCCTATCAGGCACAAGTCCATCGTGGTGGCTCCGATGCTGGAACGGATGGATGTTTCCCGGTGGCTTGACAGAGACATCGAGGAAGTCTGCGTCAGCGGTGAGTCAGGTGTCGGGGCAAGACCCTGTGACTACGACTGGGTCCTGGACCTGCGCTCGCAATGCATCGCCAAAGGTGTCGCGTTCCGTTTCCACCAGACCGGTGCCTACTTCATCAAAGACGGCAGAATGTACCGCATTCCCCGCCGCTTCCAACTAAGCCAGGCCCACAAGGCAGACATCGACTTCGGCATTAATGAATATTACGCCCCGGCAAAGCCCTGGAACCTCTGGGCAGAGACGGATTATAAATAACTTCATTTATCCGTGCGTGAAACCCCATGATTGACGCACAAAAGTACAAGGAACGAACGGCCGTGAGTAAATAGACAGGTTCTACTCACGGAAGCCACTGAAGCATCCGCTTCGTGAGCGAATGAGCCTCCACCGCGCACGTGAGGTTGCTAGAGGTGACTTCTGAGACAAGATACATATCGCAGCAGATGGAATTGTCCACAACCACATAAGGCAAGATATTCATTGGACAGCACTTAAGATCATTTATTGTCCATTATGAAGGGAATCTTTTAAATGATGATCGATGTAACTTTGCGGCTGAAAACAGAATGATTATGAGCGCATACAAATAATTGGACCTTGACACCTACTACAGAAAGGGAGTTTACGAAAGATTCACCAAGGTGGCGAGATGCTCCGTGTCCATCACGGACAGAATCGATGTCACCGAGCTTTATGAATATTCCAAAAGGACGGGCACGAAGTTCTACATCTTTCTCTACTTGCTCTCGAAGGTGATGAACTCGCGCGATGACTACCGTATGGCGTACCTATGGCAGAGCGATGAAGTCATCATCTACGACCGCATCAACCCGTGCCAATATGTCTTCAACGAGGCCACCGAGACCTGCACACCGGTGTACACTGAATATAATGATGAATATTCCTCCTTATATGCTGCGTGTCAGAAGGACATTGAATATGCCAAATTCCATCCAGAGTTTCACTTCGATCCTGCAAACCATCCGAACTGGTTCGATGCCTCGATCATTCCGTGGATCTCCTACGACTCGCTGAATGTGGAACTTCAGGATGGCTAATCTGTACTATCAACCAATTGTCAACTGGGGAAAATTCCGCGAAGAGAACGGCCGGAAAATGATGCACGTCACCGTCCGGATGAACCACGCGGTCGCCGACGGCTACCTTATCTCAAAGGTTTTCCTGCTGCTCCAGGCTGCCATCTCAGACTTCTGTGCTTAACGGTTAATACATCAGCCGGTCACTGAACCCGTCGAAGTGACCATGCGACCAATATTCCAACACTTCGACAAGCTCGCAGGTCACTTCGTCAGGCTCAGTGACCCACAACTAGTTCAGTGTCCTACGAGTCTTGCTCCTTGATTGAAACATCACCCCAGCACTACATCCAGAACCATCATCAGGACGAAGCCGATGGCGAAACCAATTGTCCCAATGTTGGAATGCTGGCCTTCAGATGCCTCCGGAATCAGCTCTTCCACAACGACATAGAGCATCGCACCTGCGGCGAAGGCCAGGAAGTACGGCAGAACCGGGGTCATCAATGACGCCAGCAACATCACCAGCAATGCTCCGATAGGCTCAACGATCCCGCTCAGGCTGCCTATCAGGAACGACTTCCGGCGGGTGTTCCCGGCGGCGCGCATCGGCATCGAGATGATCGCCCCTTCGGGAATATTCTGAATCGCTATTCCGATTGCCGTAGCCATCGCTGCCGCCGGGGCTATTGCTATTCCATCCTGCAAGGAACCTGCGATCACCACTCCCACAGCCATTCCCTCAGGAATATTGTGAATCGTCACCGCCAGAGCAAGCATCGCTGTCTTCGAGATCTTGGCCTTCAGTCCTTCAGGTTTGTCATCACCTATGTGAAGGTGAGGAGTAAGGTAATCAACCGCAAGCAGGAAACACATTCCGGCCAGAAGACCGACAGCGGCTGGGAGAACAGTCCCAACCCCTTCCGCCGCTGACATCTCCATGCTCGGAATCAGCAATGACCAGACCGAAGCCGCCACCATCACCCCGGACGCAAAACCCAGCAAAGCTTTCTGCAAAAGTGCCGGCATCTCCCTTTTCATAAAGAAAACGAACGCTGAACCGATCACCGTCCCCGCAAAAGGTATTAATAAGGTCGCTAACATTGCCTTGTCCATATTCATTGAATCAATTATACACGACTATTATCTCTCCGATGCCTGACTGTCTGATCGGCTTTCATATTCATCAAGGGCGGCGGACATCAGCTCTCGGCCTTTTGCAGCGATTTCCTCGCCTTTGGCGTAGTCGGGGATGGGACCGTAGGTATCGAAGTTCATGCTTACAAGCACGTCAGGTTTGTAGAGTTGGATGGCCTGTTTTGAGATAGTGTGATTCATCAAGGAAAAAGTCCTTGTCAGGATGGAATAGTAGTTGTCGCCCATAGGAACTTTCTCGTCATGGGCTTTCCGCTCTATCCGTTTGGTCTTGCGGTTAATAACACGCAACTCTTTGTAGGCTCTCTGGGCCTCATCGCCCAACAACCGCACACGGTCGATAAGAGGAAGGCCTTTTCGAAGGGCGAGATCACTGAACGTGTCCAATGTGTCGGACTTAAATTCAGAATCTTCCTCATGGGCCTCATCCAAAGCTTTCAGGTAGTTTGTTATACGTTCGGAATCAATCTGATTGACATCAAAGGCCACCAGAATGTCGTGTCCGTTGCGGACAGCCTGGCTAAGCGGCATAGTGTTTACGATTCCACCGTCAATCAGAGTATGGTAGCCGTACTTCACCGGGCGGAACAACGAAGGGATCGAAATGGAAGCACGGATAGCGTCAAACAACTTGCCCTCGCTGAACACGACTTCCTCACCTGTGTATAGATCTGTGGCCACCGCGCGGTAAGGAATCCGCAGATCCTCGATGTTCACATCAGGAACAACTTTTTTGATAGCATCTATAACCTTATCGCCTTTGACAAGATAACTTTTGCTGATGGAAACGTCCAAAAGGGAAAGCAACTTGGTGCTGTCCAAGTTGAAAAGCCACTCCTTGAAGCCATCCAGACCTCCTGCGGCATAGACTCCACCGACAAGAGAGCCGATAGAGCAACCTGTCACTGAGGTGATGTTGTAGCCTCTTTTTTTCAGTTCTTCTATAGCCCCGATGTAGGCGAACCCTCTTGGCCCACCACTCGAAAGTACCAATGCGACATCCTTTGTCATACTCATAACGGTTTAAAGCCTATAAAGATAGGAATAAATCTGATTCTTTTATAAATTTGCGCCCGGTTAGTCAGATTTTATTATGTTAATGGCAGATCAGATCAAGGAACCTGAGATGTCCCTTAAAACGTGGTCAGCTCTGGTGGGGCTGACACTATCAGCGTTCATATTCAACACTTCTGAGTTCATTCCTATCGCGCTGCTGACGGACATCGGCAGGGATTTCGGATTGACCGAGGCTAAAGCCGGAATGTTGATTTCGGTCTATGCTTGGGTCGTCATGGCCCTTTCACTTCCACTTATGCTGATGACGTCCAAGTTAGAGATGCGCAGACTTCTCCTTGGGGTCATCGCAGTGTTTACATCATTTCAGGTGATGTCTTATCTCTCGACATCCTTTGGAATGTTGTTGGCTTCCAGAATCGGTGTCGCATGCGCGCATTCCATCTTTTGGTCAATAATCTCAATCATAGCGGTAAGGATTGTCCCCGCTAGTCATAAGCCTATAGCACTCAGCATGATAGTCACCGGATCATCCATCGCGATGATCCTCGGTCTGCCGCTTGGACGCGTCATAGGTCTTAGCGTTGGGTGGAGAATGACCTTCCTCAGCATCGGGGCTGTGGCATTGTTTATTCTCCTCTATCTTTCCGCATTGCTCCAGAGGGTGCCAAGCGGAGGCGGAATGACCGCCCATGACCTGCCGGCGATGCTGAAGAACAGGATCCTTGTCGGAATATTCATAACCACCGCCGCATTTGCCACCGGTTATTACACAGCGTACAGTTACATAGAACCGTTCCTTCAGCAGGTCGGGAAGATGACGGAGAACCAGATCACGCTGACTTTGATGCTCTTCGGTGGGGCCGGAATCATCGGAAGCTTGCTGTTCTCAAAGTATTTTCCGAAATACAGGTACAGGTTCATCAACCTCTCGCTTGCGGGTTTGATCGGTGGAGTTATTCTTCTGCGTCCCCTAGCCTTCAGCATTCCCGCAACCATTGCGGTCTGCGCCCTCATCGGTATGTCAGCGACGGCTTTCAACGTTGCGATGCAGTCGGAGATCATCACTGACACACCGCAGTCGCAATCCTCTGTCGCGATGTCCATCTTTTCTGGAATATTCAATTTCGGCATAGGAACCGGAGCCTTGGTCGGTGGAATGGTATGCTCGCATCTGTCGATTTCGTTCATCGGGGTCATGGGAGGAGCAATCGTGCTGCTGGCACTGGTTTATTGGAAATTTCTTGTGCTCAAGAAACCAATCAAACCTGCTCAGTGACAAAGGGGTCATTGAGCCCGAACATCTTCCGTTTGCATCAATCACTCAGCGGCGGCGATGCACTCAATCTCGACAAGGGCACCTTTCGGGAGGGTCTTGACGGCGAAGGCGCAGCGGGCAGGAAACGGAGCCTTGAAGAACTCGGAATAGATGCCGTTCATCGCGGCGAAATCATTAATGTCAGCGAGAAAGACTGTGGTCTTCAAAACTTTGTTAAGATCGGAACCAGCCTGCTCAAGAATGGCCTTGAGGTTGGTCAGGGACTGACGGGTCTGAGCCTCGACTCCCCCTTCAGGGAATGCACCGGTCTCAGGGTCGATCGGCAACTGACCGGAAACGAAGATGAAACCGTTCTGCTCGATGGCCTGGCTGTACGGGCCGATCGCCGCCGGGGCTTTTTCTGTGTTTATCTGTCTCATAAAATCAATTTTTGCCAAATTTAGGTAAAATAACTGATGATATTAAGCGGCTAAATGTGTAAATTTGTAAATCATAAAATAAAACACATTTACCATGGCACTCGAACAACAGATCCAGAAGGACATAATGGAGGCTATGAAGGCTCACGATGAGTCTCGCCTCAACGCTACAAGAAGCATCAAGTCAGAGATTCTTCTGGCAAAGACATCCGGAGCGGAGCACGAACTCTCTGACGCAGACGTTCTGAAAATAATTCAGAAGCTTGTCAAGCAGCGCAAGGAATCGGCTGAACTCTACACTCAGGGTAACAGACCGGAACTCGCCGAGAAAGAACTTGCCGAGATGAAGGTGATGGAGACCTACCTGCCGAAGGCGCTTTCCGAAGACGAGGTCAGGAATATTCTCAAAGAGATTGTCGCCGAGGTTGGCGCCACAAGTCCCAAGGACATGGGCAAGGTGATGGGAGCCGCCACGAAGAAGCTTGCGGGCCAGGCGGACGGCAAACTGATCTCAACCATTGTTAAGGAACTGCTCGCACAGTAAGATATTCTTAAATAATTGAAGGACAACAGCATCTATGATCAAAAAATCACCGAATATCGCTGCTGCCATAGCCGTGCTGACATTGTCGGTCGCGGCTTTTGCGCATACAAAAGGAGATGTGGTCGCTCCGGCAAACTCAGCGACCGAACAGGATCTCTACAAGGAGTTCCTTAACCCGCCGAAATCAGCCAGACCGAGGGTGTGGTGGCATTGGATGAACGGGAACATCACCAAGGACGGAATCAGGAAAGATCTTCTGTGGATGAAGAAAACCGGAATCGTTGGATTCCATAACTTCGACGCAGGGCTGGAGACTCCGCAGATAGTGGACAAGAGACTCATCTACATGACCCCTGAATGGAAAGACGCGTTCAAGTATGCGATCAACCTTGCCGACAGCCTTGACATGGAGATGACCATCGCCAGCTCTCCGGGATGGAGCGAGACCGGAGGTCCGTGGGTCAAGGACGAGGACGCGATGAAGAAACTCGTCTGGAGACAGATTGAAGTCGAGGGCGGCAAGCCTCTCTGCATCAAACTTCCGGAAGGATTTGCGGTGACCGGCCCGTTCCAGGACTTCTGCGAGTCGTTCGACGGCATCTCGCAGGTGTTTCTGAAGAAAAAGTTTTACAAGGATATTGCGGTGGTTGGAGTGAAACTCTGCGATGCGGACATTAACCTCAAAAACCTAAAACCGACCATCACAACAAGCGGCAGCAAGGTCAGTGGTGAGGAAATCCTTGACCACATAACGGGCGACAGTGTCGGCGATTACCTTGACATCACGGCGGACAAGGACGGCAAATGCTGGATCCAGTACGAGTTCTCCGAACCGCAGACCATCAAGTCCGTTGTAGTCTCGGAACTCAGGAAAGACGCGGGACAATATTCACACACCAAGGAGCTGCTTTACAGCAACGACGGTGTCCACTTCAAGGCCATCCCGCTTTCCTATCAGGCCGCTGCGCAAAGGACCTACGTCATCCCGTCCACCACAGCCAAGTACTTCAGATTCAACCTCAGAGACAATGGAGGCAAGAAAGACTGCCATTTCGGAATATCCCAGTTCGCCCTCTCGGCTGTCACCAGAATCCAACTGGCCGGAGACAAGGCCGGCAACAGTTTCTACCGTCATCTCTGGATGGAGGACACACCTCACAGCACCGAAGCGGCGAAATTGGATGATGTCGTGGATCTTACCCCTTACGTCAAGGACGGTGTCCTCAATTGGAACGCACCGGAAGGCAACTGGAGAATCTTCCGCTTCGGCTACAGCCTGACCGGCAAGACCAACCACCCCGCATCTCCGGAAGCCACTGGACTTGAAGTTGACAAGCTCGACCCGAAGGCCATCTCTGAATATTTCCACAACTACCTCCAGACCTACGTCGACGCCTCCGATGGAAGACTCGGCAAAGGTGGCATTGAATATCTCCTCACCGACAGCTACGAGGCCGGGGCGCAGACATGGACAGGGAACATGTTCGCGGAGTTCAAAGCACGCAGGGGCTACGATCTTCTCAAATGGATGCCGACTCTGACCGGAATGGTACTTAACAGCACCGAAGAGACCGAAAGATTCCTCTTCGACTGGAGAAGGGCCATCGGAGACATGATCACTGAATATCACTACGACCTTCAGAACGAGATTCTCAAGCCTTATGGCATGAAGCGCTACACGGAAAGTCACGAGAACTACCGCGCCAACCTTTCCGACGGCATGGATTGCAAGCGTTACGCCGAGATTCCGATGTCAGCGTTCTGGATGGACTACAAGAAGGGCAACATATTCAATCCTCGCTTCGAGGCTGACGTGCGTGAATCCGCCTCTGTGGCGCACATCTACGGTCAGAACATAGCCGCGGCGGAGTCCTTCACTTCCGATGGCTACAGGGACGGGGCGTGGGTCTTCTCCCCAGCTGTCCTGAAGCCGACGGCGGACGCAGCGATGGCCGCGGGACTCAACCGGTTCGTGATCCACACGTCTCCTCACCAGCCTGTTGACGACAAGGTTCCCGGACTCGGACTCGGAAAGTACGGGCAGTGGTTCGACCGCCATCAGACTTGGGCGGATCAGGCCAGAAGCTGGACAGACTACCTGTCACGCAGCTGCTATCTGCTCCAACAGGGACGTTTCGTGGCCGATGTCGCCTACTATTACGGTGAAGACAACAACGCCACAGGCATCATGCTCAAGAAGGTTCCTGCCCTTCCTTACGGCTACAACTACGACTATTTCAGCCCGTCAGTGATCCGTGATCTGGCCAAGGCCGACAACGGAGAATTGACCGTGCCGAGCGGGATGAGGTACAAAGTCCTGATGCTCGACGCCAACGTCAAGCACATGTCGATCGACATCCTGCGAAAGATCAAGGAGTTCGCAGACGCCGGAATCATCATCTGCGGAGCCAAGCCTTCCAAACTCGCCAGCAACACCGGCACAGAGGACGAGTTCAAGGCTCTTGTGAGCGACATCTGGAACTCAGGACGCAAGAACGTGACGGCCGGAGTGCCCGCCGAGAAGGTCCTTTCAAGAATGGCACTCAAGCCAGACTTCAGCATTGCGGACGGAAACGGGAAGGACATCAAGTTCGTGCACAGGACGCTCGGCAACGGGGAAATCTACTGGGTGACAAACCTTTCCAAGGACACCAGAGACATCACGGCATCATTCAGAACTACTGGCAAGAAACCGGTCATCTGGCACGCCGAGGACGCTTCCATAGAACCTGTCAGCTACGTGTTCACGGACAGCAGGACAAACGTAAGGATGAACCTTACGCAGCATCAGTCAGTCTTCGTGATATTCACCGATGACACTGATGTCGCCAAGGCCGAACTGCCGCAGAACACATCGGAGACCATGGCTGAGATAAGCGCACCATGGTCCGTCAGATTCCAACAGGGTCGCGGAGCGCCTGAAAGTGCCACGTTCGAGAAATTAACCTCACTGTCAGAGAGCTCCGAGGCTGGAATAAAGTATTTTTCCGGTGCGGTGACATACTCGAACACATTCAAGCTAAAAAAGAAGGATATTCGGAGCAAGGATTCAGTCATCCTGGATTTAGGGGAAGTGAAAGACTTGGCTGAAGTGACCGTGAACGGCAAGAATTTGGGTGTGATTTGGAACGCCCCGTTCAAGGTTGACATCACCAAGGCTCTGAGGAACGGAACAAACACAATTGAGGTCAAGGTCATCAACATGTGGCACAACCGCCTCGTCGGAGATGTCCAGCCGGGAGTAAATGAAAAGATAACCTACACCCAGATGGAGTTCTTCAAACCGGACGAGCCACTGCTCCCAGCCGGACTTTTGGGACCGGTCAAAGTGATCGGAACAACGATAAATAAGTAGAGCAATGAATATAAAAAGACTTGTGTCAGCGTTTTTGGTGATGGCGGTCTGCCTGTCGGCATACGCAAAGAAACCGTCCAAACCTGTGTTGCGATTCAATGAGAGCCGTGAGTTCAAGGTTCTCCAGTTCACCGACACTCATCTGATCCCGTCAAATGCCACGACACCGTTGGTCTGGGAGAACATAAGAAACGCTGTGACAGGAGAGAAACCGGATCTCATCATGCTGACAGGAGATCAAGTCTATGCCAAGCCCGCTCTTGACAACTACAAGGTTATCCTTGACACCCTCGATAAATTCGGAGTCCCTTACGGAATCGTGTTCGGCAACCACGACAAGGAATTCGACCAGACAAACGCTTCCCTGCTGAAAGAGGCGATGTCACACAGGCTTTGCGTGACCTTCGACACCCCTGGGCTGCACGGAGAAGGCAACTGTTTCTTGGAAATAAAGTCTCATTCCGCAGACACCACGGCATCGGTGATCTGGTGCTTCGATTCCGGAAGCGAGTCTCCCCTTTCAAAGAAAGCCACAAAGAATTACGACTATGACTACGTCCATTCCGACCAAGTCGAATGGTACGGAAAGGCAAGCGCGGGAATCACAGGCGCACACGGTGGCAATCCGCTTCCTTCAGTTGCTTTCATGCATATTCCTTTACCTGAATATTCCTACGCCTTCAAAGATGATTCTAGTTTCAAGGCCTACGGGACCCATCGCGAGACAATCTGCTCATCCCATTTCAATTCAGGGCTTTTCTGCAAGATGCTTGAATGCGGAGACGTGATGGCCGTCTTCTGCGGGCATGACCACGACAACGACTTCTCGGTGGGCTACTACGGCATCATGCTGGCATACGGGCGCTACAGCGGAGCGGCGACGGTTTACAACAACATCGGGATGAACGGAAGCAGGGTCATCGTGCTCCACGAGGGTGAACGCAAGTTGGATTCCTACATCCGCCTTCGCGACGGCTCGGCCAAGGACCTTACACATTACCCGGAATATTACAGGTAACAAAAGAAAACCATTTAAAACCAAAATATTATGAAAACTGTTTTGAAAGCGCTTTGCGCGGCTGGAGTTATGCTTCTGGGCATGGCATTGCCGGCAAACGCTCAGACATCCTCGGGTGATGTCAAAGGGTTCAATTATGAAGCCAATCTGATGGTCGGGGTGATGCAGATGGCCTACGACAGCGATGAGTTTCCTGGGCATCACTGGTATAAAAGGGACCTCAGCGACATTTACGACCCGTACACCGGCGATCCAGGTTTCTCGGCCTTCTACACAGCGGATTTCAATGTATATCTCACCAAATGGCTGAAGGTCGGTGCCAGCGCAGGCTACGCCAAAGCATGGGCGAATGTGTTCGACCCTCGCGGCAACAAAAAAGTCGGAGAAAAGACATTGAACGACTACTCTCTGCTGGGACAGGCCAAATTCACATTCATCAACAGGCAGATTTTCAGGATGTACGCCGGAATCGGAGCCGGAGCCTCGGTTTGGGCAGGGAATGACTGCGGTGAATCTTATTCCAAGATTCTTCCTGCCGTAGAGTGGATCCCGTTAGGCTTCCAGTGGATGGATCACAAAATATACACGACCCTTGAAATTGTGGTAGGAACCAGAATGGGCGGAATCAGAGGAGGATTAGGATACAGATTCTAAACTTGAATATCATGAAAAGAATTTTATCAATAGCGACAGTGATCGCGGCCGCAATTCTCGCGGCATCATCTTGCAGCAAGGCTGAGAGAGATTTTTCAGGAAGCTACGGAGAAGTGACCTACTCAATAGGCCCGTATATGATGTGCATAGCCGACAATCTGATTGTCGACAATCTTAAGATTTTGGAATATAAGACCTTAGGCACAAAACCTGACATTCAAAGCAAAACCTCGGAAGTCGAACCTCTTGACCCATCCTACAGGATGCCTGGCGTCAAGATCGAGAAAGCAGCCGAGGACAGCACATGGGTAATCTCCAACAAGGGACTGGAATATTGGTTCCTCGGCGACGATTCCTACCCAACCGACTACACCATAACGGCCAGAATGCTGCCAGGCGACTACAATCATTTCCATAGCTGGAAGGTCACGGTCAATGGAGAAAGACGTGAGCAAAAAGGCTACTCATGCAAATTCTCCACTCCGGAAACGCCTCTCACCTACACGATCGGAGATTCCGAATATACATGGGGCAGCTGCCAAGGCAAACTGAATATGCTTGTGTACAAAGACGGCAAGGCCATAGATTCGATTGTTATGGCACTCTGGGGTGGCAGGGATGATTACAGCCTTGTAAGAACCTACTAATAATAGGCAGATCCAGAATGAAAAAGACAGAGGCCGCTTCGGGAGTGATTCCGCAGCGGCCTCTGTCATAATTATGTGGTTAAGTTTACTTTCTTAAAGTAGGAAGCCAGGTCTGGATATGCTTGCCTTTCCAGCAGTCAACTGAGGAGTAGTCCACCATTTTGATGTCGCCTTCTGTGGTAGGGACAAGAAACTGCATTCTGGTGCCGGCACGTTCTGGATCGACGACCTTCACTTTGACTTCGCCGTCAGGGTCTGCAACTACCTGAACAGGCTTGTTGTAGTCCGGGTCGATGTTCTCGTCACGGGCCAGAACCAGCGGTCCCCACTGCACGGCCTGGAAGTACTTGCCTTCAGGGTTGCGACCGTTCTCGGCAGCCTTGATGAGTTTGGCCTTCATGTCGAATATGATGTAGATGCTGTCCCCGGCCTGCCATTTGCGCTCAAGGTTTAGATACTTTCCAGCCTCTACCTTGCCGACATACTTGCCGTTGACCGCAACGTATGTCATCTCGCTCCAAGAAGGAATATGCAGTTTCACGGTGAACTTCTCCTTGGCGGCCGGTTCTACAGAGATGCGTACCTCATTGGAGCGAGGATATTCAGTGACGATTCCAAGATTCACCTCGTTGCCTTTCGCTGTCTTGGCGGTCACTGTTCCGGCGTTGTAGAGATTGATGACAGGACCTTCCTTTGACTGCATCGCGGCGATGTAAGGGAGGTATGACAATCCGCAAGGGCCGCTGAGGTTGCAGCAGGTCACTGGCTGGCCATCAATGTTGGTGCCCCAACCACTGTTTGTCACCTTCGCTCCGTTCAGAAGGTTAACGTAGCTGAAACTCTTTCCATCGGGCTTCATGGCGCCCAGAAGGCCGTTGTAGGCATATTTCTCGATGTAGTCAACCGCCGTAGGGTCACCGGTAAGGCGAAGGTACTGTGAGCAGTACTTCATCCAGGTCACACCCACGCAGGTCTCCATCATCCTCTTGATGTCCGGGTTGGTCTGCTCCACGGCGGTGTTGCTCCATCCCTCGCCGTTGAGTCTTGGCCAATAGATGTCGGCCCCCGCGTTGCCGATGATGGTTATTTCATTCTCGATCACATCATTGAAGAAGTTGTCAAGGCAAGTCTTCCACCTCGGGTCTCCGGTGGCGCGGTAATATTCAGCCAATCCCTCCCAGACCGAGGTCATCTCGTATGCCTTAGGGTATGGCTTGCCCACATTGTAGAGATGCTCCCCATCAAAGACCTGCTGGAAGATGTTGCTGCCTTTGGAGGCTCCTGTTGTGACTATGTATTCAGCGAAATCGAGATATTCCTTTTTTCCGGTAAGAAAGTAAAGTTTTACCATCGGCTCCAGGATTGACGATGATTCGATCTTTGTCGAGCTCCATCCCAAATCGGTGATGCTTTTCTTAGGAGCCGGACCGACCTGGTCTATCACGCTCTTCGCTTCTTTCTCCAACGCCGCAAGAACCCTTGGATCCTGCTCTACATCAGTGTAGTACTGAAGAAGGCCAAGCATCACGTACTTTCTCTCCCAGATGTCGCCGTCACGGTTGCCCGGCTGGTCGTCAACCGCTGTGCAGCTTATGCTGCCGTTGCTCTTCTCTGTGGCCATGAGCTTGTAAACCAGACTCTTGGTAAGTTCCTTGAGTTTAGGGTCGCCGTTGTAGCGGTATAGCAAGGAGTTCGTGCGGATGCACTTTCCAGGCATCTCGCCTAGAGCGAATTTAGGACGTCCGACGACGAAATAGTCGATGACCTTGTCGTAAGGCATCACTCCGTTGACCCAGTGGTCGATGGAGTTCTGGATGTCATCGGCGAAGTAGCCGTTGAATGTCACACTTCCGGCCGGAAGCGGTTCGATCACGTCATTGACCTTCTTCAGGTTCTCCTGAGCGAAAGCTCCGACGGATAACAGCATGGCTGCTGCGAAAACGATTGCATTTTTCATTATTGTAACTATTGAATATTTCCAAAATCCTACAAAGTTAACATTTTCCACGTAACTTCCGACATTGGCAAAGAACGAAAAGAACAATTTCATTAAAAAATCAAGGAATATACCGGCAAGATGGATGCAGACGGTGAAATACCATCCGCTGGTCTGGGGTAAACAACAAGAAACAACAAGAAACAAAACCGCTTTTGCCGGAGAGGATTTTTGTTTGTATCTTTGTAGGTAACCGCGTCAATTTAGATTTATGGTAAGAATATTCTGCAAGAACACCGGGACATACAAAGAGTTCCTTGAAGGGACTCCCCTGCTTGACATCGCTCCGGCTTTCGAGTTCGACAAACCTTACGACATACTGGCCGCCAAGGTGAACAACGTGGCCGAAGGGCTAAGGTTCAGGGTTTTCCACAATCGTGACGTGGAGTTTCTGGACTATCGCACCTACATCGGACGCAGTTTCTACAGCCGCTCGCTCTGCTTTCTACTGTACAAGGCCACAAGAGACCTGTTCCCGGAAAGCAGGATGACCATCCGCCGGCCGATCTCAAAAGGCTATTTCTGCTCGGTCTACAAGAACGATGGATCTTTCCTGACGGAAGAGGACGTGGAGGCTATCGGAGCGAGGATGAGGGAACTCGTGAGCGAGAATATTCCTTTCAGACGCAAGGAACTCCAGATTGCGGAGGCCATCAGGATATTCAAGGAATCCGGCGACCTCGACAAGGTGAAGCTGCTGGAGACGTGCGGCGAGGTCTACATCACCTGCTACTCGCTTGGCGATGTGACTGACTACTACTATGATGAGCTCGTACCGAGCACCGGCTACCTTAAGACATTCGGTGTGAAGCTCTGCCACGGGGGAATATTGCTGCGTGTCCCTGACCGTCACCATCCTGAGGATCTGGCCCCGCTTCACGAGCAGCCTAAGACTTTCGAGGTGTTCGCCGAGACGCACAAATGGAACTGGATAATGGGGCTTTCCAATGTCGGGGATGTCAATGAATCCATCCTGAAAGGCAACGCCTCCGACCTGATCCAGATCTCAGAGGCATTGCAGGAAAAGAAGATAGTCCAGATCGCCGAGGAGATCGAAAGACGACACAACGACCCTGAGAATCCTGTCAAGCTGGTTCTCATCACGGGGCCTAGCAGCAGCGGAAAGAGCACGGTCTGCAAAAGGCTGAGCGTCCAGTTGAAGGCCTGTGGGCTGCACCCGATCTCGTTCTCTACCGATGATTATTTCGTCAACCGGGTTGACACCCCGAAACTCCCTGACGGGAGCTACGACTTCGACAACTTCGACACAGTGGATCACGAATATCTTCAGAAAGACCTTGTCAAACTGCTCGACGGCGAGGAGGTAGAAGTACCTGAATATAACTTCGTAACAGGCCGTAGAGAATTTAACGGCAAGAATCTGAAGCTTGGAGAAAGGTCTGTGCTGCTGATCGAAGGGCTGCACGCGCTCAATCCTCGTCTGACGGAGAAAGTCCCGGACAAGGAAAAATTCAGAATATTCATAAACACCATCACCTCCATCTCGCTGGACTGCCACAACTGCATTCCGACGAGCGACAACCGTCTGCTGCGAAGAATCGTGAGGGATTATCTCAAAGGGGCTTTCACGGCGCGGGAGTCGATCGCGAACTGGCCGAATGTGCGCAGGGCTGAGGTCAAGTGGATCTACCCGTTCCAGGAGAACGCGGACGTGCTGTTCAACTCGGCCTACCTCGTGGAGTTCGCCGTGCTGCGCACCCATGCGGAGAGGATTCTGGCGACCGTACCGAAAAACTGTCCGGAGTACAGCGAGGCGCACAGGCTGCTGAAGTTCCTGCATTACTTCGTGCCGGTTTCAGACAAGGAGATCCCGCCGACATCGCTGATCAGAGGGTTCATCGGAGGAGGAAGCTATTGACATTCAAACGGCTGACCGACGCCGAGGATGCGGTTTTGGCGGCCGGAAATGACACTTACATATTCATAGACAACAATTAAAAACATCTACCAACAGAATGGCGGACGAAAAGATAATATTCTCAATGAACGGTGTGGGAAAGGTTCTCCCGCACAACAACAAGGTTATTCTGAAAGACATCTACCTTTCATTCTTCTACGGAGCGAAGATCGGCATCATCGGTCTGAACGGTTCCGGTAAATCAACCCTGATGAAGATCATCGCCGGCGTGGAGAAATCCTACCGGGGCGAGGTGGTCTGGGCTCCGGGCTATTCGGTGGGCTACCTTGAGCAGGAGCCGCAGATGGATCCGGACAAGACCGTCATCGAGGTCGTGCAGGAAGGCGTGCAGGAGGTGATGGATGTCCTCAATGAATATAACGAGATCTCCATGAAGTTCATGGAGCCGATGGACGACGACCAGATGAACGCGCTTATCGAGCGTCAGGGCGAGCTGTCCGAGAAGATCGAGCATCTGGGAGGCTGGGAGATCGACGCAAAGCTCGAAAGGGCCATGGACGCTCTGAACTGCCCTCCGGCCGACTCCAAGATCTCAACGCTTTCCGGTGGCGAGCGCCGCCGTGTGGCTCTGTGTCGTCTGCTGCTCAGGGAACCTGACGTGCTGCTTCTGGACGAGCCGACCAACCACCTCGACACCGAGAGCATCCAGTGGCTAGAGGCGCACCTGCGTCAGTACAAGGGCACGGTCATCGCTGTGACCCACGACCGTTATTTCCTCGACAACGTGGCCGGATGGATTCTTGAGCTTGACAGAGGTGAGGGCATTCCGTGGAAAGGCAACTACAGTTCATGGCTGGAGCAGAAGACCAAGAGGCTTGAGATGGAAGAGAAGCAGGAGAGCAAGAGACGCAAGACCCTCCAGCACGAGTTGGAGTGGGTGCGCATGGCTCCGAAAGCCCGTCAGGCCAAGCAGAAGGCACGTCTTGGAGCCTACGAGAAACTGGCCGCAGCTGATTCTAAGGAGAAAGAGGCGAATCTTGAAATATACATTCCTAACGGACCGCGCCTCGGCAACAAGGTCATCGAATTCAAGGACGTGTCCAAGGCCTACGGAGACAAGGTTCTCTTCGAGCACCTTTCGTTCGCCCTTCCGCCCGCCGGAATCGTGGGTGTCATCGGTCCTAACGGAGCCGGCAAGACAACACTGTTCAGACTCATTATGGGCATCGAGAAGCCGGACACCGGCTCAATTGACATCGGAGAGACAGTGAAGATCTCTTACGTGGACCAACAACACAGGAGCATCGATCCGGACAAGACCGTGTTCGAGACCATAGCCGGCAACTCCGAGTGGGTAAGGCTCGGCAACAAGGACATCAACGCCCGAGCATGGGTGTCAAGGTTCAACTTCAGCGGTTCCGATCAGGAGAAACTCTGCGGAGTGCTTTCCGGAGGTGAGAGGAACAGGCTGCACCTAGCGCTGACCCTCAAGGATGAGGGCAACGTCCTGCTTCTGGATGAGCCTACGAACGATGTGGATGTGAACACAATCCGCGCTCTGGAGGACGGTCTTGAGAACTTCGCGGGCTGTGCCGTCGTGATCAGCCACGACCGCTGGTTCCTGGACAGGATCGCCACACACATCCTCGCCTACGAAGGAGACTCCAACGTGGTGTTCTTCGAGGGCAACTATGCCGAGTACGAGGAGAACCGCAAGGCACGCCTCGGCAACACAGAGCCTAAGAGGTTCAAGTACAAGAAATTGATGGAATAGTTATTGCAGGGTTCCGGTGTTGGTGCGCTGCGGTGGCGCACCATAATGTTGCACTAAAACTATAACTGTTATGGCAAGTGACTCAAAAAAGTACGAATGCCTGCGCTGTGGTTGGATCTATGATCCGGCAGAAGGCGATCCTGATGGTGGCATAAAGCCCGGAACCCCGTTCAAAGACATCCCGAGAGACTGGAAGTGTCCGGTCTGCGGAGCTTCGAAATCCGATTTTGCGGAATATTCGGAATAAGTGTTTTTTTGTGGAACAGATAAGAATCGAGAAAAAGCCGGTCTGGATTGAACTGACCGGCTTTTTTCTATTCATTAATATCCTGTTTGTTTCTAAGAAGCTGTTTTGATTTGTTTGTTTGAAGGTTTGAGAGTGAAAAACTTCAGGTTCGACCGCTTCTTCCAAGGAGGATAGCGGTGCTATCTGACTGAAGAAGCGGGAAGAAAATGAAGATTTTTTCACCTCAAAGAACATTTCAAACAAATCAAAACAGCTTCTAAGAATCTTGAAGATTTTTCGTAATTTTGTACAATAAAAGGTGGGACGATCTGCCGCGCTGCGGGATTAAGTAAGCGGCAAAAGATAAGTTGCCGCAGATTTGGCAAAGATTTTTGAGGATAGATTCCTTTTTGAAGAAGGAGTGTGCCGGTCACATGACTGATGAGAAAAGGAATATAGACCAAAAAGATTGCCTAAGATGATGCAAGTTATTTTTTGGCGGTTACTTCAGCCCCGGGTGAGGAAAGTCCGGACAGGACAGGGCACCCTGCTGAGGAAAGCTCAGATGGGAGTAATCTTATGACAGACGTAACAGAAAACAACCGCCTGACCACAGGCAAGGGTGAAAACGTGAGGCAAGAGCTTACGACGGGTGTCGGTGACGCCATCCGGGTACGATGTCAGGGCCTGCAAGACCAAATATACTGGCAGATGAGGGCTGCCCGCCCGATGCCAGGGGGTAGGTTGCGTAGATAAATGGCAGATTCAAAAACAGAAACCGGCTTACGGTCCCACCTTTTTTAGTAGAGCATAACTATCTGACAATAAGCGATTAAAGCAATGTCCTTCAGTCAAAATTGACTGAAGGACATTGCTTTGTAAATTATAAATCAAGCACTTTCGTTCCACTATAAGTCATCTAACGTGAGTTCGCCTTAAAGGTGGCTTCAAGGTCAAGG